>SMUY01005066.1_pt1 | contig 29400 bp, 27 predicted proteins | sample 2456441 | NCBI WGS metagenome assembly SMUY01 (sample SAMN11095931, study PRJNA526329) | marine sediment metagenome | biome: Marine sediment; feature: Surficial sediment; material: Deep marine sediment; isolation source: Hadal surficial sediment | place: Pacific Ocean | collected 2014-11 | depth...
CCGAATTGTTTGATCACGGCCATCTCGGAGTATGTTCCTGGTGGACCGAGGTAGCTGATCGTCAGCGGTTGTTCCAGGGTACGGCAACAAGAGATGATCTCGCGGAACAGCCGCGCGATATCGTCATCGCTCAACGGTCCTTCGTTTTCTTTCTTCAGCCGAGCGAGGATCTGCGCTTCGCGTTCCGGCCGATAATAGACCGGTGGTTCCTCGCCCGGGTCCGCTTGTTTGATCTCGGCAACCTTGAGTGCCCATGCAGCACGCTCATTCAAGAGTCGCCTCAGCTCCTGATCGATTGCATCGATGCTTTCGCGCACCGACTCCAGAGTTTTCTTATCCCCGCTCATGTTCGAACTCGTTCATGAACTCGATTAACGCATCAACCGCGGCTTCCGGCACGGCGTTGTACAAACTTGCACGCATGCCACCCACACTACGATGACCCTTGAGGTTCAACAACCCTCGCTCCTCAGCCCCGGCGAGAAATGAACCATCAAAGTCGGGATTCGGCAACGTGAAAGGTACATTCATCATCGAACGTGCATCCTTCATGATCGGACAATGATAAAAATTGCTTTGTTCAATTGCCTCATAAAGCTTATCGGCTTTTCTGCGGTTGCGGGCTTCCATCGCTTCCAGACCACCGTTGTTTTTCAGCCAGCGGAACACCAGCGCCGCCAGATACCATGCGTAGGTTGGCGGCGTATTGGACATAGACCCGGCGCTCGCATGTACGGCGTAATCCAACAGGCTTGGCGTCCCCTCTCGAGCATGACCTACAAGGTCGTGACGCACGATCACGACGGTGAGCCCGGCGGGACCAATATTTTTTTGCGCACCCGCGTATATGACACCGAATCGGCTGACATCCACGGGTCGAGACAGAATATCTGACGACATGTCTGCCACCAATGGCACACTTGTCTCTGGAAAATCCCGGAACTGCACACCACCGATGGTTTCGTTGGAGCAGATGTGTAAATAGGCGGCATCGGGATCAAGCGACCAGGTATCAACCGGAGGAATGCGATCGAATCGATCATCCTCGGAGTTCGCTACGACGTTGACATCACAGAAGCGGCGCGCTTCTTTTATGGCTTTGGTTGACCACGATCCGGTATTCACGTAATCGGCGGATGTTTTCTCGCGCAGCAGGTTGAGCGGTACCATGGCGAATTGCAGGGTTGCGCCACCCTGAAGAAAAAGCACATCGTATTGTTCTGGCACTCCGAGCAGCTCGCGGAAATTCGCCTCGGCCTCCTCCGCAATGTCGATGAAGGCGCGGCTACGGTGGCTTATCTCCATTATCGACATGCCGCTACCCTGGTAGTCGAGCATCTCGTTGCGCGCTTCTTCCAGCACCTCAACAGGAATCGCCGCCGGACCGGCGGAGAAATTGAACGCGCGGGTCATTCTTCCGCTCCGCCCTCTGGGCTCGCTCCGCCCTCCTCGCTCTGCTCGCCTTCCTCACCCCCGGAAGAGTTGTTCTCGGATTCCTCGATGCGTTCCACACCCACCAATCGCTCATCGCTGCGCAGGTTGATCAGGCGAACGCCCTGGGTATTACGGCCTTGCAACGATACCTGGTCCGCACTGGTTCTCACCAGCGTGCCCATGTTGCTGATCAACATCAGCTCGTCGCCCTCGAACACCTGCACCGCCCCGACAACATTGCCGTTGCGCGGGCTGGTTTTCATCGAGATAACACCCTGCCCGCCTCGGCCTTTTACCGGAAAATCCGTCACGATCGTTCGTTTGCCGAATCCTCTTTCGCTCGCGGAGAGCACCAAACCACCTTCTTTAGGAATGATGAGCGAAATTACCTTGTGCTCGCCCCTCAGCCTGATTCCGCGCACGCCGCGCGCCGTGCGTCCCATGGCCCGTACGTCCGATTCCTTGAATCGCACCGCTTTGCCGGAACTCGAAGTGAGCAGCACGTCGCAATGCCCGTCTGTGAACGCGGCACCAACCAGCGTGTTGTCTTCCTCGAGCTCCAAGGCAATCAAGCCGCTCTGGCGGGGACGGGAAAATTGCTGAAGTGGCGTCTTCTTCACCGTGCCATTCGCAGTGGCCATGAAGACAAACATGTCTGCGGAAAAATCTTTAGTTGGTAAAATCGCAGTAATACGCTCCGATTGTGCAAGCGGTAACATGTTAACTAACGGACGGCCTTTTGCACCGCGCCCTGCTTGCGGAATCTGATACACCTTGAGCCAATACACTTTTCCCATGTTGGAAAAACACAGCAGCGTATCGTGGCTGTTGGCAATAAGGAGGTGCTCGACGAAGTCCTCATCTTTGACGGTGATAGCCAATTTGCCCCGCCCACCTCGGCGCTGTTGCTGGTACACGTCCAGCGGTTGCGTTTTGCCGTAACCTTGATGGGAGATCGTCACCACCAAATCTTCTTCGGTAATGAGATCTTCGACGGTGAGATCTTCCTGGGTGCTCAAAATCTCGGTACGTCGCTCATCGCCATACCTACTGCGAATTTCTCCGAGTTCCTCTTTCAGGACTTCGATCAATCGCTCATCCGATGCAAGTATCGTCAACAGATCGCCAATCTCATCGACCAAACCTTGATAATCCTCGATCAGCTTTCCCTGCTCCAGGGCGGTGAGCCGATGCAACCGCAATTCCAGGATCGCCTGTGCCTGCACCTCGGAAAGGTAGTAGAGCCCTTCGCGAAAACCAAACTCCTCACCAAGATCATCCGGCCGACAGGTATCGCTACCGGTTTTTGCCAGGAGTTCCTGAACGTTTTCGGAAGCCCAACCACGCGCCATCAACGCGGTGCGCGCTTCTGCCACCGCCTGTGAGACCTTGATCAACTCGATCACCGCATCGATGTTGGCAAGCGCCACAGCCTGGCCTTCCAGAATGTGCCCACGCTGCCGAGCACGCCTCAATAGATAAGCAGTACGCCGGGTAATCACCTCTTTACGGTGCTCGACGAATGCCTCCAGCATCTGTTTGAGATTCAGCACCCGCGGCTGACCGGCTACCAGGGCAACACAATTGATGCCAAATACCGACTGCAACTGGGTCTGGCTATAAAGGTTGTTCAACACCACTTCCCCAGAGTCCCCGCGGCGCATCTCGATCACGATACGCAGACCGTCCTTGTCGGATTCGTCGCGTAACTCGGTAATGCCCTCGATCTTCTTGAGCTTCACCAGTTCCGCAATCTTCTCGATGAGACGCGATTTGTTGAGCAGGTAAGGAATCTCGGTAATGATGATGGTGTCTTTGTTCGTTTTCTCGTTACTCACCACCTCCGCTCGAGCGCGAACGTAAATACGACCACGCCCGCTACGGTACGCCTGCACGATGCCAGCTCGCCCGTTGATGATTGCGGCCGTCGGGAAATCGGGACCCAGAATGTATTCCATCAGTCCGTCGATAGTGATCTCGGGGTCCTCGATCAATGCGAAACACCCGTCGATTACCTCACGCAGATTGTGGGGTGGAATGTTTGTCGCCATGCCAACGGCAATGCCGGTGCTTCCATTGACCAGCAGGTTCGGTATCCGGGTGGGGAGCACCCACGGCATGGTGAGGGTGTCGTCATAGTTGGCGACGAACTCAACCGTTTCCTTGTCGAGATCCGCCAGCAATTCTGAGGCGATTCTCGCCATGCGTATCTCGGTGTAACGCATCGCTGCGGGCGGGTCGCCGTCGATAGACCCGAAGTTACCCTGGCCATCAATGAGCATGTAGCGCATGGAGAAATCCTGCGCCATCCGCACCACTGTGTCGTATACCGCTGAATCCCCATGGGGGTGGTATTTGCCGATGACGTCCCCAACCACTCTGGCGGACTTCACGTAGGGTCGGTTGTAGGTGTTATTGAGTTCGCTCATCGCGAACAGCACACGGCGATGTACTGGCTTTAAACCGTCGCGAACGTCGGGCAACGCACGACCCACAATCACGCTCATGGCGTAATCTAAGTAGGATTGGCGTAGCTCGTCTTCGATGTTGACCGGGACGATTTCCCGGTCCTGTTCGGGACGCAGATCAGACATAAAAAAGTGGTGTCAAAAAGCAGAGCATTTTAGCACGTCCCAAGGCTCAAACTTGACCTTTTGGGGTCAGGGTAAAAACTAATTCGGGAGTCCAGGTTGGCGGGGTCAGGCGTGGAGATTGGTCGCAGAAATCGAATTTTGAGATCTGCCACGGTTATACTTGATCGATGCCTGATTCCAGCAAGATCCCCTGCGATACCTTGATCAACGCCGCCTGGGTGTTACCCATTGCACCAAAAAATGTGCCACTGGAAGAGGCCAGTATCGCCATCGAGGGGCCAGTCATTCTAGCGCTGGGGCCTCGAGCTGAAATCGAGGCTGCCTACGTTGCGCAATCGACCATCGAACTCCCTGACCATATCGTTCTTCCGGGCTTGGTTAATGCTCATGGGCATGCGGCGATGAGCTTGTTTCGAGGACTTACTGAAGACCTGCCGCTACAGACGTGGCTGAGCGACGTGATCTGGCCTCTGGAGTCGCGCCTGGTGACGCCGGAGTTTGTCCGCGACGGAACTCGGCTGGCGTTGGCCGAGATGATCGCAGCAGGCATCACCTGTTTTTCGGATATGTATTTTTTTCCCGAGGTCACAGCTGAAGAGGCCCGACTCGCCGGCGTTCGTGCCCAGATAGCTTTTCCGATCATCGAGTTCGGCAATGCCTGGAGTACGAGCGCTGAGGATGCAATACACAAAGGGCTCGCGCTCCACGACACCTATCGTAACGACAATCTGGTCCAAGTGGCGTTCGGCCCGCACTCCCCATACAGCGTCAGCGAAGCCGATCTCAACAACGTGCTGATGTACGCCGAAGAACTCGACCTCAACATACACATTCATTTGCATGAAAATGCCCAGGAAGTAGCCGATGCACACAAGCGCATCGGCAGCTCGTGGCTCGTTTACTTAAGCGAGCTCGGGATGTTGAGTCCACGGCTCCAGGCGGTGCACGCAACCCAACTCACCACCGCAGAGATCACCCTGCTCGCGGAGGCAGGTGTGCAGGTAATCCATTGCCCGCATTCCAATTTAAAGCTTGCAAGTGGCATATGCCCTACGACCCAACTGCTGGCAGCTGGAGTGAACGTGGCGCTCGGTACCGATGGTGCTGCTTCTAACAATAGTCTCGACCTGCTCGGGGAAGCTCGGTTGGCGAGTCTTCTGGCGAAACAGGTTGATGCAGACGCCGCATCGCTCCCGGAGACGATCGCGTTGGAGATGGCTACGCTCGGCGGGGCGCGAGCCCTTGGCCTCGGCGACACGATTGGCTCGCTCGAACCCGGCAAGTCGGCAGATTTGATCGCGGTGGATGTTTCCGCACCGCGCTTTCAGCCCCTGTACGATCCAATCGCTCAACTCATTCATACTGCTGCCGGTAGCGCAGTTTCCCATGTCTGGGTAGCGGGAAATGCGGTGCTGATGGACGGTAAGCTCACAACCCTCGATGAGACCTCCGTTGTCACCGCTGGCAAACACTGGCAGGCGACGGTTAACCTTTCTCCCGGTATGAATCGACCGGCATGAGTATCCCCGTATGAACGTCGACCAAGAAGAGATCGAAAAATTTGAAGCTCTGGCTAACCGTTGGTGGGACCCTGAGGGGGACTTCAAACCGCTCCACGATATCAATCCACTGAGGCTCGAGTACATCAGCTCGAAAACCGACATCACCAACGGGACGGTGCTCGACGTCGGCTGCGGTGGCGGTATATTGTCGGAGAGCATGGCATTGACCGGTGCTACCGTCACCGGTATCGACATGGCTGAGCGCCCACTTAGTATCGCCATGCTGCACGCGTCGGAGTCTGGTGTCCAAGTCGAATACCTCAAGACAACGGCGGAAACGCTGGCGACCGAGCGCCCAGGGCAGTTTTCCACTGTGACGTGTCTCGAAATGTTGGAGCATGTCCCGCAATACGCCTCGACCGTCAGAGCTTGCGCAGATCTTACCTGTCCCGGCGGCCACCTCGTGTTTTCCACGATCAATCGCAACCCCAAGGCTTATGTCCTTGCGGTCCTGGGCGCCGAATACGTGCTGGGACTCCTACCTAGGGGCACCCATGACTACGCAAAGTTCATCCGCCCGGCTGAGCTTGCAGGTGCGGTCAGAGCGGCAGGGCTGGAGGTGATGGAAATTACCGGAATGCGTTACAACCCATTCAACCGGCAGTGCAGCCTGTCGAGCGACGTCGATGTGAACTACTTGCTCCATGCCAGAAAAACCTGACTACGCCGAACTCGACGCCGCTCGCCCAAATTGGCGATTCACTCCTCTACACGACTGCCTGGCCGAAAAGGTCATTCTCGTCACCGGAGCCGGGGATGGTATCGGCCGCGCCGCGGCCAAGACCTATGCCACCTTTGGCGCTCATGTGGTGCTGTTGGGACGCACCCGGGGGAAGCTCGAAGCCGTTTTCGATTGGATAACGGCACATACCCACACAGAGCCTGTAATCGTTCCCTGTGATCTGCTGGCGTTCAACGAAGAAAGTGGATTTGCGTTGATGCAATCCATCGACACTTCGTTCGGACGACTCGACGGCATCATGCACAACGCATCCATTCTCGGTCCAAAAGTGCCCATCGCTCACTATCCCGCTGAACAATGGCAGCAGGTGATGCAAGTTAACGCTTATGCACCGTTTCTGCTTACGCAGGCACTATTACCGGTGCTGGAGAGGAGCCCGTCTGCCTCAATTGTGATGATCTCTTCGAGTGTGGGTCGCGCAGGGCGGGCATACTGGGGTGCTTATGCAGTCTCCAAGTTTGCCCTCGAGGGTCTTACCCAGGTGCTTGCAGATGAACACGAGCACGCAGGGAAGATTCGCATCAACAGCCTCAATCCGGGTGGAACGCGCACCGCCATGCGCCGCGCGGCCTATCCAGCAGAGGACCCGGCCACTCTACCCACCCCCGAAGAACGGCTCGACCTGGCGCTCTACCTGATGAGCGACCTTTCCAAAGGCATCACGGGCGAACAATTTGATGCGCGGAACTGGGATGGGCCTGTCAACAAGTAGTCGTCCCTATCGCCGAGACGGATCATCGCCGATATCCGTCGGTTTTCCGACAGGTGTCAAAATGACGGCTGATTTTTACCAAAATGAATTTTGCAACTTATTGTTTTCGTTAAACTTTCCGTTTGAAAACCATTGGCACGAATTTCGCTACTCAGCCTGAGTAGTCCTGTTGTAGCACCCAAACACGTATTGCGTGAAGGAACCGTCAAGATGTCGTCCATTACTACGCTGAGAACCTCACAATCTGTTCGTTTTTTCGATAACGCCGTGGCCTTGAGCCTTGTGCAGGCGTTTCACCGACATCTCGATATCGATTCACTGCTCGAGCTTTTTTACGCCCAGGCCACCGCAACGCTGCAGGTCGTCGGCATGGGTTTTAAGGATCCAGACGGCCTTTACCCGTTTGAATTTGGCGAAAGCGGTCGTCACACCACCAGCTATAACCTCACGTATCAGGAAACCAAACTCGGCGAGATAGTTTTTCATTTCACCCGTCGAGCTTCGGAGGATACCTTGGCGACAGCCGAGGATCTGGCCTCGCTGGTCATGTCCCCGATCAACAACGCATTGATTTATGCTCGCGCGCGGCGTTCTGCTCCCGAACAACCGAAACCTACCGATGCAGGCCAAGGCCAGGTTCCGCCTATTGCGCCAGGTAACGACGACAGTCTTGTTCTGGTGAGCTTGGATGGATTTGCCGAGATACAGGACCGCGATGGGCCACAATGGGCGCAAGCCCTCGTAAGCAGCATGCAGAAGCAGATTCGCGATGGGCTGCGAGAAGCGGACAACGTCTACCAGATCGATGGCGAGTTGTTGGCTGTGTTGCTGCCGAGAACATCCGTCGATCGCGCCACTGAGGTGACCAGGAAGGTGCGTGTGCTTATCGCTGGACTGCATCTCAAGGACGGCGTCGAGACAACTCAACTCACGGCTTGCATGGGTATTGCGGGTACCAAACATGCAAGCACGGCTGAAGAGGTTTTCGCCAGCGCCAAGGAGGCGCTTGCGCTGGCCAGGGCCGAAGGCCCGAATTGCGTTAAGAGTACGTAATCCTGAGCGCCGCAACGTCGCTCATTGCAGATTCGGTAGTTCGGGGTACGGTAGCAGCAAGGAACGCCGACGCTCACCGTGGCGTTCCGGGCGGGCAGTCAGTGGTAGATGTAGCAACTTATAAAGCGCGCTAAGGTCAGCGTGACCCATCTCCGTGATTCTGCCGCGGGGCAAAGTTGACGGTAACATGACCGGCCCGAAGCGTACCCGCTTCAGTCGACTGACAGTCAAGTTTTCTGCGTCGAACAAACGCCGCACTTCACGGTTTTTTCCTTCCATCAACACCACGTGGTACCAGTGGTTGATGCCTGAGCCGTTGTAATACTGAACGTCGTTGAACCGGTGCAACTCGCCGTCTATCTCCACACCGTCCAGTAGGCGTTGGATTGCCTGATCGCTCAATTTTCCAATGACTCGAACGGCATACTCTCGATCAAGGCCGGTGGACGGATGCATCATTCGGTTCGCCAGTGCCCCGTCGTTCGAGAGCAGCAGTAAACCACTGGTCTGGATATCGAGACGGCCAACCGAGATCCAGCGCCCGTTGCGTACTTTCGGCAAATCGTCAAAGACGCTGCGCCGACCTTCCGGATCACGGCGCGAGCAGATCACCCCTACCGGTTTGTTGTAAACCAACACCCTGCAGTATTCGTTCGAACGGCGTTTTACCGCCTTGCCGTCAACGTGGATACGATCTTTACCCGTTACCCGCTGACCGACGTGCGCCGGTTGTCCATTCACGGCGATACGGCCGGAAGCAATCCAATGTTCCAATTCTCGGCGCGAACCATAGCCGAGTTCTGCCAACATCTTCTGCAGCTTCTCGGTCTTCTCGTGGGTCATTTACCCCTACCGGGAGGTTTGCGGCGCCGTTGGCAAAGGCACTACCTCGGCGCGCTGTTTTCCAACGTCAGCGCCTTCCTCCGGGGTTTGCTCATCGGCAACGTAGTCATCCTTTTCAGCCTGCAGCTGCACCGGTTCGGGTATGGGTGGAGTTTCCTCAACCACCACCAGCGTCTCGATCAGTTCGCGAATCTCTGCGAGAGGCGGTAGCGCATCCAGGCTCTTGAGGTTGAAGTAATCCAGGAACGCTCGCGTAGAACCATACAGCGCTGGCCGTCCCGGCACCTCACGCTGTCCGACCACGCGTATCCAGCCGCGTTCAAGTAGCGTGCGCATGATATTCTGGCTCACACTGACGCCGCGCACCTGCTCGATGTCGCCGCGCGTGACGGGTTGTTTGTAGGCAATCAACGCGAGCGTCTCAAGGAGTGCGCGCGAGTAGCGAGGCGGCTTTTCGTCCCATAGCCGACTAACCCACTGGCTGAGCTCCTGGGGGACTTGAAAGCGGTATCCGGAAGCCACGCGTTTCAGCTCGTAGCCGTGACCGCGCGCTTCAGTCTCCGCTACTTTCAGTGCTGCGCGGATCTGCGCCCGCTCCTGTTCAACTTCGAGCTCTCCTCGTCCGAAGAGTTTTACCAGCCGCTCTACCGTCAAAGGCTCGTCCGTGGCTAGCAGCGCCGCTTCAATGATTCGCTTGATCTGGTCAGTGTCGAGGCGATCGGACATTCACTACTCTCCGGCGGCACGTACGTAAATGGGAGCAAACGGCTCGTTTTGCACAAAATCCACGAGCGATTCGCGAATGAGCTCCATCAGGGCTAAAAAGGTCACGACAACGCCCATGCGCCCTTCCTCAGCGATGAACAGGTGCGCAAACGCCACGAAGCCTGTCGCATCACTCACCCGAGAGAGTATTTCCTGCATTCGATCGCTCACAGAAAGCACCTCGAGCTGAACCGCGTGACGCTCAAACATGTCGGCCCGCCTGAGCACACCAGCCATCGCGACGAGCACCTCTTGCATATCCACTTTCGGCTCAGAGTGTTGGCGCACCAGCTCCGGTTTCTCGGCCTGCGCGGTGAAGATGTCCCGCTCGAGCCGTGGTAGTGCGGAGATACCCTCGGCTGCGGTTTTGATCTGTTCATATTCCTGAAGACGGCGAATGAGTTCGGCACGGGGATCGTTTTCGTCCTCCTCGGCGTGCACCGGCCTTGGTAACAACATGCGCGATTTGATCTCCGCCAACATGGCTGCCATCAGCAGATATTCACCGGCCAGCTCCAGCTGCATCACACCCATCAGATCGACGTAACTCATGTACTGCTGAGTGATCTCAGCCACTTTGACGTCGAGAATATCCAGATTCTCACGGCGGATCAGGTACAGCAGGAGGTCTAACGGCCCTTCAAAGGTCTCCAGAAAAACCTCGAGGGCATCGGGTGGAATGTAGAGGTCGGTGGGAAGTTCGCGAACCGCTTCGCCTTCTACCAAAGCCAGTGTATCGGCAGATTCCCGACGTATGCGAACCAGTCGGGGTGTCAAATCGTCGCTAGTATCCACGCTCATCTATTCGACACTCTCCCATGCAACGCCTGCCGACTTAGTGTTTACCGGTGCGATATGCCAATTGCAGCGCGCACGTCATCCAATGTTTCTCGCGCAACATCGCGCGCCTTTTCCGAGCCTTCAAGCAGTATCGAGTGGACAAGATCAGGATCGTCTTCGAACTGGCGCGCACGTTCGCGCATCACCGCCTGCTCCTCGTTAATCGCTTCGATAAGCGGCATCTTGCAGTCCAGGCAACCAATGCCCGCGCTGCGGCAACCCTCGGCTGCCCACCGGCACGTTTCAGCATCGGAGTATACCTCGTGCAACGAATACACCGGACACTTTTGTGGATCACCGGGATCCTTCCGTCGCGCCCGCGCTGGATCCGTTTTCATTTTGCGAATCTTCGCATCAACAAGGTCAGGATCTTCGCGTAGCGCGATCGTGTTGTTGTAGGATTTCGACATCTTTTCACCATCGAGTCCCGGTATTTTGGCCTGCTTGGTGAGCAATGCCACGGGCTCAGGCAAGATGATGCGCCCGCCGCCTTCCAGAAACCCGAACAATCTCTCCGTGTCGCCAATGGATAGATTCTGTTGTTCTCCCAGCAGCGCGCGTGCCCGCTGCAGCGCTTCAACATCACCTTTTTCGAGGTAGCTGCGCCTGAGATCGCGATACAGGCGCGCCGCCTTGCGACCCATCTTTTTTACGGCGTTCTCGGCATGTTCCTCGAAACCTTCTTCGCGGCCGTAGATGTGATTAAACCGTCGAGCGATCTCACGGGTGAGTTCGACGTGGGCCACCTGATCCGCACCGACCGGCACATTTCCGGCCTTGTACATAAGGATATCGGCGGACTGCAGCACGGGGTAACCAAGAAAGCCATAAGTGGCGAGATCCCGATCGTTGAGTCTGGCTTGCTGATCCTTGTAACTCGGCACTCGTTCTAGCCAGCTGATGGGTGTGATCATCGAGAGCAACAAGTGCAACTCCGCGTGCTCAGGCACCTTTGACTGCACGAACAACGTAGCGGCCCCCGGGTTTACTCCGGCTGCAAGCCAATCGACAACCGTATCGAACGTGTATTGCTCGATATTTTGAGATTCAGCGTAATCCGTGGTGAGGGCGTGCCAGTCGGCAACAAAAAAATAGCATTCGTATTCGTGTTGCAACTGGATCCAGTTCTTGAGAACCCCGTGATAGTGACCGATGTGCAGCCGGCCGGTCGGACGCATGCCAGAAAGCACGCGGTGGCTCGATTCATTACTGCTCAATGCAGCGCCTTATCCCTTAAACACGGTCCACATTATAGAGAAGTTAGACAAACTCACCCAGCCCCTGACGCACCACTTCCGGAACGTCCTGGGTGAGGTCCACCACCGTTGTCGGTATCAGCCCGTTGTGCCCGCCATCGAGTATCAAATCCACGGAATGCTCGAGTTCACGACGGATCTCCTCGGGATCCGCGAGCGCCTCATCGGCATCGGGAAGTCGCATGCTCGTCGACATCATCGGCTCCCCCAACGCCTCGAGTAACTCCCGTACCACGGGGTTGTCAGGCACACGCAGGCCGATGGTCCGCCTTTTGGGATGTACTAAACGCCGCGGCACCTCCCTTGTCGCAGGCAGCAGGAAGGTAAACGGGCCGGGCGTGAGGTGTTTGAGTATTCGGTAGCTCTGATCGTCCACTCGTGCATACAGCGAAATCTCCGAAAGATCTCTACAGGTCAGTGTGAAGTGGTGGTATTTGGCCAACCCCCGAACCTGACGGATCCGGTCAAGCGCCTGCTTGTCGCCGATGCGGCAGCCAAGGGCGTAAGTCGTGTCCGTTGGGTAAACCACCAAGCCACCGGCCGCGATAATCTCGGCTGCGCGCAAAAGCAGTCGCTGCTGTGGGTGCGAGGGATGAATGGAAAAGTACTGACTCACCTAAGGAACACCTAACTGGTCTGATTAGAACACTCGTCCGGTCGCAAGGCTGGACTATGCTGCACGGAACGTTACAGGCTATAGTTATTTCTCTATTATCACATGCGAGCGACTTTCCTGCCCCACACTCATCCGCTCAAAAGCAGGTTAACTTGAAGCAATGAGCCAATTTCTGAATTTCATACCCATCCTACTGTTCGTGATCGTGTTCTTCATGAGCGATATTTATCTGGCAACCGCCGCATTGATGATCGCCGTCTCCATACAACTGGCCATTTACTGGATTATCAAGAAACCTATCGGTCGTGAGCTTAAGCTCACATTCTGGGCAAGCATGATATTCGGCGGGCTGACGTTGTTTTTTCGCAACGAGCTCTTTATTCAATGGAAACCGACCATCGTGAATGGGCTTCTCGCGGTTTCTCTGATTGGCAGCCACTTTTTTGGCAAATCCAACCTGATAAAAAAAGTGCTCGGTAAGCAGCTTAGTTTGCCCGACCAGGTGTGGACTCGTCTCAATTTCGGCTGGGCAGGTGGATTTTTCCTCGCGGCCGTGCTCAATCTCGTCGTGGCATACAACTTCTCAATGGAGTTCTGGGTAAGCTATAAGCTGATCGGTGGATTTGCGCTCACATTTGCCTACGTTGCAATCACCATGATCTACTTGAACCAAAAGGGATATCTCGAAAACCTGCAACAAGGACCGGCTGTTGATGAACCGGATATTAAAAGACCGGAACTTGAAAAAAAGGAAGCCTAGCCCCTGGACGATTCTGTTGGCGCTGTGGCTGTACGCAACAGGAGGGCAGCTGACATTGGTCGAAGCAGTTGCCGAAACAGTGTACATCTCCGACAGCCTGACGGTACCGCTCAGGAGCGGCCCTTCGAACTCGCACAGAATCCTGCATAGAGGATTGATAAGCGGCACCGCAATGGAGGTGATAGAGCGCGATGAGGAATCCGGTTTCGCGCACATTCGCACCCAAGCCGGTACTGACGGTTGGCTCCCAATTCAATACCTAGTCAGCGAACCCATCGCTCGCGCACGCCTCGGGCAAGCCAACACTCGAATAGCTCAGCTCGACGCCGCTGCGGAAAAATTGCGCGCACAACTCGAGACTTTGAGTCAGGACCAAGGGCAGACACGCCAAAACAATATGCAGCTAACCACCCAGATAGCGAGCCTCGAAGGAGAACTCGAAGAAATCAAACGAATCTCAAAAGGGGCGATTGAAGAGCATGCGAGCAACCTGCGGCTCATCGATCTCAATGCACGCGTGCGCGAAGAGTTTGACGATCTCGTCGCCGAACGTAACGCTCTGCAGGACAACCTGGAGCAGCGCTGGATGTTGATCGGCGGTGGGCTGGTGTTATTGGGCCTGTTGCTCGGCACGGTCATAAAGGCCCGACCCAGACGCAGCGGCTGGAGCTGATCTTGGCCGTTCTGAGCGTCAACCTGAACAAGGTCGCGCTAATTAGAAATTCCCGCGACGGCCAAGTACCGAGCGTCGTCAAAGCTGCCAAGACGGTACTCGCCGCCGGCGCGCACGGCATCACCGTACATCCCCGACCAGACCAGCGGCACATTAGACCCGGGGACGTGAACGATCTGGCGAAACTTTTAGCTGACTATCCGGAAATCGAATTCAACATCGAAGGCAACCCTTTTGCCGGGCCGCGCGACAACGGCTATCCCGGTTTCGATGCACTGATCGAATCCGCCCACCCACAGCAGGCAACGCTGGTGCCCGACAGCGACCGCCAACTCACCTCAGACCATGGTTGGGACTTGAGTGGCGATAATACACGGCTCTGCACCGCGATTGCCCGGTACCAGAAGTTGGGTGCTCGGGTAAGCCTCTTCATGGATCCAGACGCAGAACAAATTGCCAGGGTTCGAGATTGTGGCGCTGATCGCATAGAGCTTTATACCGGACCCTTTGCGGCAACGGTGGCAGAGAAAGGTCTAAATCATGATGACAGCCGTGTATCATGGCAGCGTTACCTCGATGCTGCGCGTTATGCCAATCAGGTGGGGCTCGGAGTCAACGCCGGCCACGATCTCGATCTGACCAACTTGATTCTGTTTCGCGAAATCACCGAGGTCGCCGAAGTATCCATTGGTCACGCGCTGATCACTGACGCGCTGGAGTTCGGGTGGACAGAGGCGGTGACTAAATACCTGGCAGCTCTTTCCACGCAGCCGTCCGCTGGGTAACACATACAACCACAGAATATTCTCTGCGGCGAATTCATCAGGACGCTACAATCGCCGCAGGCGCAATCGCCACCAATAAGTGATGTCAAAAATGAACCATATGAAACGATTACTCGCGCTCGCACTCACCTGCTACCTACCCATGACCGCCAGCGCAGAGGGACTGGAGGCGATCGACGCGTTCATCGCGCAACAATCGATCGACACCTCCCAGCCCGGCTGGAAGACACATCTACCGAAGCCGCCAAAAGTCGAGTTCGATGCCAGCAAGACCTACTACTGGAATGTGGAGACCAACGTCGGGAGCATCAAGATCAAGCTGTTGCCGGACGTCGCACCGATGCACGTGTCGAGCACGATTTACCTCGTGCGGCTTGGCTATTACGACGGACTGATCTTCCACCGCATCATCACCCAGTTCATGGCACAGGGCGGCGACCCTCAGGGAACCGGGTGCTGCGGGCCCGGCTACAACTACCGAGGTGAATTTTCGAAAAGTGTGAAGCACAACCGACCTGGCCTGTTGAGTATGGCGAACTCCGGACCGGGAACGGATGGGAGCCAGTTTTTTCTCACATTCGTCAATACGCCCTGGCTGGACGGCAAACACACAATCTTCGGTGAGGTAGATGAGGGGATGAAGACGGTCAAGGCACTGGAGAGCTACGGCAGCAAGAGTGGCAAGCCCGCAAAAAAGCTCGAGATGATCCGCAACACCATCACGGTCGAGTGAACGTTCAAAAACGGTTCAAATAGTTGACGAGTCAACCCGGTTGTTCGGTATTATTCATCCCTCTTTTTTGGAACCTTCTCTATGAGAATCGCCTCAATCGCAGCGGCAAGTGCCATCTTCTTCGCCGTCGTGATCACTGAACTTTCCAGTCGCCTCTGGCCTGGTAACTATCTAGCCTTGTTGGCACTCGCTGCGGTGACGTTGTTTATTCACGGCTTGCTCATCTTCAAATTAACTAAGTCGGCGAGTCTCGGCTCCACGGGTGAGCGTTCCACGCGGGCGCGGCCCACAAAAAGGAGATCAACGAAGGAGCGATCCCAGGAGCCGCAACCCAGTCCCGTTTCCGACGCACCTCACGAAACCGGCACAGTCAAGTGGTTCAACCGCACTAAGGGATTCGGCTTCATCATTCGAGAGTCTGGAGAGGAGATCTTCGTCCACCAACGTTCCATTCGCTCCGTGGGCCAAGGCGACAACCGACGCCGACCGGCACTGCGTGATGGTCAAAAAGTCACTTTCCAGGTAGCCGAACGCGACAAAGGTCTGCAAGCCGAGGACGTTGCAGCCGACCCAGCAAGTTAAGTCGGTGAACGTTCGCGCGGCTATTGATCAACGCCTTTCAGAAGCGCTGTCGGCTTGTACGGGCCGCAACTCCCCAGCACTCGTCCAACCTGCCAGCAAGCCGGAATTCGGTGACTACCAGGCCAATGGGATCATGGCGGCGGCAAAACGCCTGAAAACCAACCCGCGTGAGTTAGCCACAGCTGTCATTGACACCGTTGCACTCGACGACATCGCGGAACAGTTGGATATCGCGGGCCCCGGGTTCATTAACATCTTCTTGAGCGCCGAGTTCCTCGCCGCCAGACTTGCCAGAGAGCAACCGCTGGTGAGCCCAGCGCAGCACCCGTATACGGCGGTAGTGGATTACTCGAGCCCCAACCTCGCCAAAGAGATGCATGTGGGACACATACGCAGCACCATCATTGGTGACGCAGTAGCGAAGGTCCTCGAATGCCTTGGGCACAACGTGATTCGCCAGAACCACGTTGGTGATTGGGGAACTCAGTTCGGCATGCTGATCACCTACCTCACGGAGACCGGTGCGAACTCGCAAGTGCTGGAAGATCTGGAAGAATTCTACCGTGCTGCCAAACAACGATTCGACGCGGATGCGGATTTTGCGACACGGAGTCGGTTGGCGGTCGTTGGATTGCAAGGCGGGCAGCCCGAGCTTCGCCGCCAGTGGCAACGTTTCATCGACATCTCCCTGAATCATTGCCAGGCACTCTACGGGCGCCTCGGTGTGAGCTTGAGTCGAGAGGACGTGCATGCGGAAAGCGCCTACAACGACGACCTGCCGAACGTGATCGAATCGTTGCGTGAGCAAGGGTTACTCGAAGAGTCCGACGGCGCACAATGTGTCTTTCTCGACGAGTTCAAAGGCAAAGACGACCAGCCACTACCGGTAATCGTACAAAAGTCGGACGGTGGCTATCTGTACGCGACCACCGACCTCGCAGCGGTGCGTCATCGTCACAGCCAACTCAACGCCCAGCGCGTGCTGTACTTCACCGATGCACGTCAGGTTCTGCATTTCAAACAGATTTTTGCCGTTGCTCGCAAAGCCGGATTCGCGGATGCCGCAATGAGTCTCGAGCACCACCCCTTTGGAAACATGTTGGGCAAGGATGGCAAACCGTTCAAAACACGCGACGGCGGGGTGGTCAAGCTTGCCGAGCTGTTGGACGAGGCTGAAGCTCGAGCTTTCGATCTCGTGACTCAGAAAAACTCCGAACTGGGCGAAGATGAACGCCGCGAGATTGCCCGGGTTGTGGGTATCGGCGCCGTGAAGTATGCCGATCTTGCAAAAAACCGCACGAGTGATTATCACTTTGACTGGGACCAGATGCTTGCCTTCGAAGGCAACACCGCTCCTTATCTGCAGTATGCCTATACACGGGTACAAAGCGTGTTTCGCCGCGGCAACATCGATGTCGAATCGCTCACGGGCGAGACGGCGCCTAGCGAACCCGCGGAGCGAACTCTGGCTGTAACTCTGCTGCGATTTCAGGAAGTTCTCGAACAGGTAGCAGCGGATGCCTATCCACACTACCTATGCACATATCTCTACGAGCTCGCGAGCCAGTTCATGCGCTTTTACGAAGCGTGCCCTGTTTTGACCGCGCCTGGGAAGGTCCGTGATAGCCGCTTGCACTTGTGTCTGCGCGTGGCCGAGACACTCAAAAACGGGCTCGGTCTACTTGGCATCGAAACCGTCGAGCGTATGTAAGTGATCCACGACGAACGGCACCCGGTTGTAGCTGACCCGGCCGCTTCCTCCAGCTAGGTTTGTGCCAATTTGGGTATTGAGTAGGACTTCAGCTCTTCAACAAAATCCCTGAGAACACTCAGACCCGTTGCCTCAGCATCCAGGCACCATTGTTTCAATGCGTTCAACAACTCATCAGCGCTTCCGCTGCGTTTACTCCACACGGCCTGCAGACGCAGGCGCAACTCGTAGATTACCTTGATATCGGGATGGGCTTCGACGAGTTCTGAGATGCGATTCTTGCCAGCGTCGTCTACGAGAGAATCTTCTCTGCAGAGCACAACCTTGGCCTTGCGCACCAACTGGCTGGCGGCGCTTCCTGCTTTGTGGAATTCCTGCTCGACGAGAGGACCCACCACGTTCTCGGCGTATTTGGCCATTACCCGAAAGCGATCATTCAAAACACCCCAAGCCGTGTCGATGTCCATCGTGGTCTTGCCGGAAATCTGCTCGACGATGGGCCCGGTGCTCAGCGGCCTCGCCAGTCCCAACATCTGGAACAAACGGATCCAGCACCAGCCGATATCGAACTCCCACGGCTGCTGTGAAAATTTAGCCGAATTGGGATAGGTGTGGTGGTTGTTATGCATCTCTTCGCCGCCGATGAGGATGCCCCAGGGAACAATATTGGTGGCAGCATCGGGACATTCGAAGTTGCGATAACCCCAATAGTGACCGATACCGTTGATGACACCGCCAGCAATTGGCATCAAGACCATCTGCACCGCCCATAGGGTCATCCCGATGACACCGAAGAGCGCGATGTTGATGAGCGCCAAAATCGCGATGCCGTGCAGGGAATACGCTGAGTAGACGTTACGTTCCAACCAGTCATCCGGACAGCCCGAACCATATTTTTTCATGATCTCAGGCTGCGAGGTAGCTTCCCCATAGGTTTCCATGCCTTGCCAGAGAATCTTCTTCAGACCTTGCATGACCGGACTGTGGGGGTCGTCTTCGGTTTCACAAACCGCATGATGTTTGCGGTGTACGGCCGTCCACTCCCTGGTGATGATACCCGTGGTCAACCAAAGCCAGAACCGGAAAAAATGCTGTAATGCCGGGTGTAGATCAACCGCACGATGAGCGGAGTGCCGGTGCAGGTAAACGGTTACAGAAACGATTGTGGCATGCGTCACAACCAGCGCATACAAGAGGAGCTCGAGCCAGGATAAATTCCACAATCCGTTGCTGAACCAGTCTAAAAATGTCACGTGCGCAGGCCTCCTGCAGTCCTATCTAAAGGTATAGTTGTTATTGTTAGAATCTGTTCTGGCTGAGGGAACCCGAGTGTCATTGGTGCATGATACAACGGTTGAAAACGCAAAAAATGTGAACAAATCACACGGAACTCAAATAGCATCCTCAGGCTGACCCTTCGCTCAGGCTTGCGCCAGTTTCGGTATTGAGTAGGACTTCAACTCTTCGACGAAATCACTGAGAACACCGAGGCCGGTCGCTTCGGCGTCCAGGCACCATTGTTTCAAGGCATTCAACAGCTCATCCGCACTGCCGCCTCGTTTACTCCACACAGCCTGCAGACCGAGGCGCAACTCGTAGATTACCTTGATGTCGGGATGCGCGTCGACGAGTTCTGAGATGCGATTCTTGCCAGCGTCGTCCACGAGAGAATCTTCTTTGCACAGCACGACCTTGGCCCTGCGGACCAGCCGGTTCGCAGCATTTCCGGCTTTGCGAAACTCCTGCTCAACGAGGGGGCCGACAACATTCTCCGCATATTTAGCCATCACCCGAAAGCGGTCGTTTAGCACGGCCCAAGCCGTATCGATGTCGATTGTGGTCTTGCCGGGAATCCGCTTCACAATAGGCCCGGTGCTCAGCGGCTTGGCAAGCCCCAACATCTGGAATAAACGAATCCAAAACCAGCCGATGTCGAACTCCCAGGGTTTCTGTGAAAACTTGGCCGAATTGGGATAGGTGTGGTGATTGTTGTGCATCTCTTCACCACCGATAAGGATGCCCCAGGGAACAATGTTGGTGGCAGCGTCGGGGCATTCGAAGTTCCGGTAGCCCCAGTAGTGGCCAACTCCGTTGATAACCCCCGCAGCAAAAAAAGGTATCCAGATCATCTGGACGGCCCACACCGTCAGTCCGATGACGCCAAAAAGTGCAATATTGATGAACGCGAGGATCGTGACGCCGAGTACCGTATGCGGCGAATAGAATTTGCGCTCCATCCAGTCGTCCGGGCAGCCTGCGCCGTATTTTTCCAAAATTTCGGGTTGCGCGGCAGCGTCGCGATAACACTCCGCACCCTGCAAAAGAATCTTTCTCAGACCTTGCACCACGGGACTGTGAGGGTCGTCGGCAGTTTCACAAACCGCATGATGTTTACGGTGTATCGAAGTCCACGCCTTGGTCCCCATGCCAGTGGTCAACCACAACCAGAAACGGAAAAAGTGCTGCAAAGCAGGGTGCAGGTCGACCGAACGATGGGCGGAATGTCGGTGCAGGTAAATGGTTACCGAGACAATGGTGATGTGGGTCACGAGGAGCATATAGGTCAGGAGTCCAAGCACGGACAGGTCAAATAATCCGTTGTTGAGCCAATCAATAAAGGTCACTTACCCGGGTCTCCTGTGAAGATATTGATGTTATCGGGGGGTGTCGGCGCGGCATTGTGCCTACAAGCACAGGAAAAAACCACCTTGCCAATGACCCGTCCTCAGTATAAGGATCGCCGTAACCCTGACTGCCAATGAAAATGCAATTATGAGAACCAGATCAACCTCGCGGCCTCCGCTGAGAGAAACAGGTCACCGCCCTCAAGCCAAACACCATACGACGTTGCTATCGGCCGCTGAACTCGCCGCCGGGTCAACTCACTACAGGATTCTCGATTGCAGGGCTCAGCTCGGCAATCCGCACCACGGTCTTGAGGTTTACACCTCGGGACACATCAAAAACGCCCTGTATGCAAGCCTCGACGCGGACTTCGCAGCCGTTCCCGGGAGTGGTGGACGCCACCCCCTGCCCGTGCCTGAGATCCTCCGCGACAAGCTGCGCGCCTGGGGAATTGACGACGACGATCAGATCGTGCTTTACGATGATGCGGGTGGCGCATTCGCTGCCCGTGCATGGTGGTGCATCCGCTGGCTGGGCCACGAGGCGGTCGCACTCCTCGACGGGGGCTTGTCTGCCTGGCCACATGCACTCACTACGGAGGTGATCTCACCAGCACAAGGCAGTTTCAGCATTCGTCCATCACTCACCAAAACCATCGATGCCACCACTCTCGAGCGCGATCTCGACAACCGTGAGCTCATCGATGCGCGTACTGAAGCCCGATGGGCGGGAATGGAAGAGCCGATAGATCCCGTCGCCGGCCACATTCCGGGAGCACTCTGCAGGCCTTTCCAGGAAAATCTCGCTGCAGATGGCACCTTCAAGCCAGCGTTTGAGTTACGCAGGCGGTTTGAATCATTCATTGATAACCCGATCTGCTACTGCGGCTCGGGAGTGACGGCGGCGCACAACGTTCTTGCCATGCGCATCGCTGGACTTGCCGAGCCAACCCTGTACCCGGGATCATGGAGTGAGTGGATACTGAACCCAGAGCGTCCCCGGTCTACCGATACTAATTCGCGGCACGCGTTATGATCGAAGCCGCGCGGCTCACCTGGCGCGACGGTCAACCGTATAGTGATGATTATGAGGACATCTATCACCCGGCGAACGGTCCCCAGGAAGTAAAACGGATTTTCATCGGTCCCGGGCGCTTACCTCAGCTTGCTCGGGAACGCGATCGGATATGCGTCGGCGAGCTCGGCTTCGGTACCGGGCTCAACTTCGCCGTGACGGCCGAAGCCTGCCTGCGCGAAGGTTGCGCCTTGCACTTCATGAGCTTCGAAGCGGCACCCATCGAACCGAGAGAATTCAGCGCACTCGCGCGCAAACGCGCGGCCGACCAGCCAATTTATGCCGAGTTAGCGACACACTATCCGCCACTGATCGAAGGCTGGCACCGACGCTACTTCGCGAAAGGCAAAATTACCCTTTCCGTCTTCTGGGGTGACGTGGCCAGCGGACTGGCGGATCTCACCGGCAGGCAACGTCGCCCAATTGAGCTGTGGTATCTCGACGGCTTTGATCCAAGGAAAAATCCGGCCATGTGGCAACAGTCGGTGTTCAACCAGCTCGCTTCGTTATCCACGGCTAAAACGCGCGTTGCGACCTTTACCTGCGCCGGTCACGTTCGACGCGGTTTGCAGGACGCCGGTTTCACCATGCACCGGGTAGACCAACGTCCACATAAACGTCGACGCGAGAGCCTCGCCGGCACCTTTTCGGGGAAAGCGTTGCTCACAACGAGCAAACCAAAACAGATTACTATCCTGGGTGCTGGTTTAGCCGGAGCCAGTGTTGCCCGACATCTCGCCGAGTTGGGCGTTAGCGTCTGTGTATTTCATGCAGCTTCGATAGCGGATGCATCTTCCATCCCCACCATGGTGCTGCATGCTCGTCTACTCGGCGACGATAGTGCCTCAGCGGCCCTGCGTTGCCACGCCTATCTCTACAGCACCGCCTATTGCCGCGACCGACCGGGTGTGCGGGTCAGCGGCGCGCTCCAGCTACCAGGACCCAACATGACACCGGCAAAACTTGCCCAAATTGCCATGCGTTACACCGCTAGCGGTAGCTGGTTGCAACAGCTCACAGCGCTTGAGGCATCCGACCTTGCAAGCTGGCCGGTAAGCGATGGAGCGCTCAGCTTTCCTACTTCAAGTGTCGTTGCCACACCGGCGTTGTGTTCCCACCTGCTCACCCACCCCAACATAGAGCTACGACCAACCGAGCCACTGCGTGCCCCCCCTGCATACCCATGTGTTCTCGCTTGCGGATACCAGAGTCAAACATTCGCCGCCGCGCGTTATCTCGAGATCGCCGCCGTCCACGGGCAGCTCGATTTTGTCGTAATGGAAATCCATCCCAAACTGCCATTACTCGGCAACGGTTACTTCGTACCAGCTGGCGAACGCCTCGCTGTTGGGACAACCTACGAATATCAGCCGTGGTCCAAAGAGCGGGCAACAAAAGTCAACCTGGAGCGATTAGGTAGCCTTCAGTACCATTGGCAAAGCCGGGCGCGCGGTGTGCGATGTACTGTTTCGGACAAGACGCCAATAGCAGGACCACTCTACGCCGAGGATGGAACGGCATTACCCGACTACTACGTATCCACAGGACACGGCTCGATGGGCACCGTGACAAGCCACTTCACAGCCGCGTTAATCGCGGGACAGATTTTCGGTGAGTGCCCGCCAATGACGAGAGAAATTGAGGGGTTGATGTCCTCTTTGCGCTTTCGCGAGCGGCAAGCGCGACGTGGTTATCGTCACGGGGCTGCGGTGTAAAACCAGCTACTCAAGAGATCTGGAACTCACGGACGTTCATCACGCTATCGATAGCACAGATGGCGTCGATGAGAGCTGGCTCAGCCTCCTCGGCAATATCGATTAGGTTGTACGCGACCCCCTCACGACTTTTGTTGATCATATCGATGACGTTGATCTGCCGATCCGCCAGCACAGACATCATCTGGCTCAACATGCCCGGCACATTGCGGTTCGTCACCGCAAGGCGGTAACCACCGGAAGGTTCGAGGCTGACGGCAGGGAAGTTCACAGAATTCCTGATGTTGCCGATGCTCAGGAACTCGACCAACTGATCAGCCGCCATCACTGCACAATTCTCCTCAGCTTCGTCAGTGCTCGCGCCCAGGTGCGGGGTCAAGCGAACCCGCGGGTGCTCGGTGAGCCCCGGCACGGGGAAATCGGCGATGTAGCTGGCAACTCGACCGTCGTCGAGGGCGGCGCGCAAGGCTTCACTTTCCACGATAGGCTGGCGAGCGAAGTTCAACAGGATGCTGCCTGACCGGAAGGAGCGCAAACTTTCTTCGTTGATCAGGCCTTCGGTCTCCGGCAATAGCGGGACGTGGAGGGTCACGTAGTCAGATCGAGCGAACAGGCTCGGCAAGTTCGCCATCCGCTGCACCTCGCTCGGCAGGCGCCAGGCTGCTTCAACGGAGATCGCCGGGTCGTAACCGAGAACCTCCATTCCCAGGTCGAGCGCCGCGCGTGCCACCAGCGAGCCGATCGCGCCAAGACCAACAACCCCTAGCGACTTGCCACGCAACTCACGACCCCTAAAACGCTTTTTCTCCGCTTCGACGAGGCGGTTGAGTTCTGCTTCGTCCGTGATGTCCTTCAACGAACTGACGAACTGGATGCCACCGACGATGTCTCTGGATGAAATTAACAAAGCAGCCAACACCAATTCTTTTACCGAGTTTGCATTCGCGCCAGGCGTGTTGAACACCACAATACCTTGCTCCGTGCATGCATCTACCGGAACGTTGTTGACACCAGCACCCGCTCTAGCCACAGCTCGTAAGCTGGGGCTGAGATCGTCTGCACAGAGTTTGTAGCTGCGCAACAACATCGCGTGTGGATCAATGATCTCTGATCCCACAGCAAAATACTCTCTGGAAAATCGCTCGAGCCCGCGGCTGGCGATGTTGTTGTAGGTGCGAATTTTGTACATCAAATCCTCAAAAAAAATCCTTAAAAAAAGGACCCGCGGGCAAGCCAGCGGGCTGGACATGTTAGCAGGACTTTCTGAAAGTTGCCGTCTCCAGCGTTCAGTACCTTGCCTGACTGGTAGCTTCCTCCAGCGCGGCCAATATCAGGGCTACCGAGTCCGGTACCGCAAATTCGCCCAGGCGCTCTGTGACCTCATCGAGATCCGCAAGCAAGGCAAGCACCTCGCGCACCAGATTCGGTCCATTGAGCGCTTGTTCTTCGATGACGCGGCTGAAGCCAAGGCTTCTTGCGTACTCTGCATTTTCGACCTGATCGCCGCGACTTACCCGGCGCGACAACGGCACCAGCAGGTTTGCCTTACGCAAGACCAGAAGCTCATAGAGCGTGTTGGCACCAGCTCGGGACACAACCAGATCTGCAGCGGCAAGGACATCGCCCCATTGTGTGGTGAGGTACTCAAACTGCCGGTAGTTTGGTCGGTCGCACTCTACCTTCTTGCCTGGTCCACAGATATGCACCAGCACAAACTTTTCCGTGAGTTCCTGCAACACGTCACGCACGGCTTCGTTCAACGCGTCGGCACCGAGGCTACCGCCTGTCACTATGAGCACCGGATATGTCTGATCGATACCGAGAAACTCACGGCCCCGTACTGCGTTCCCCTCAAGCAACGCGGCACGCACCGGTGTTCCGGTATGAACCATCCGACCCTTAAATTTCACAGGTTTTGTGTTCGCAAAGTTCACACACAACGTTCGGCAAAATGGAAACGACATTCGATTGGCAAGCCCGGCGGTAAAATCGGACTCGTGTATCACGACCGGAATGTGTCGAAGCCACGCGGCAACAACTACGGGGAAACTCACGAATCCACCTTTGGAGAAAACGACTTCCGGACGCAGCTGCCCGAGCAGCCGAGCGGCTTGCCAAATACCCAGGAACACTCGCCATACATCGATGACGTTCTCGAATGAGAAGTAGCGCCTCAACTTGCCTGCGGAGATACCTCTATAGGTTAGCGGAAAATCACTCAACAGGCCTTCCTCGAGGCCGCTGTTGCTACCGATATAACTCACCTCAACACCGCGCGCCAACAACACTTCAATGATCGGAAACGCGGGCACTACATGCCCCGCGGTGCCACCGCCAGTGAACAGCACCCGCTTCATAGCCGCAATACCTGCTTCAGCAGAGGAACGGTCACACGGCGTTGCTCCACCATGGCAGCACGATCGACGCTGTCTAGCTGGGCGAGTAACTGTCTCAAACTGCGCTCACTGTGACTCAACCAGAAATCCAAGACGGGCTCCGTGAGCCGCAGCCCCCGCGCTGCAGCATGCCGTCTCAGCACCTCCGCCTTATCATCATCATCGAGAGGCTGAACATGATGACAATTCGAAGAGCGAAACCGTGAGGCTAAATCTGGCAATGCGAACGTTACTTCCGCAGGCGCGCTCATTGATGAGAGAAGGAGGGTAGCGCCTGTGGAGTACAGATCCTGGTACAACGTCAGCAGTTCCGTTTCCAGCCGTCTATCACCAAGCCAGACATCCAAATCATCCACAGCAACGAGGTTGTGACTACTCAAGCCACGCAACAATTCGATCTGGCCATCGGTGTCTGCGAGTGGCAGATAGGCAACCGCAAAACCGATCTGGGCTTGATTCTGGCAAGTTGCCTGTAACAGGTGACTCTTGCCGACATCACCCCACAACCAGGTTGAGGAGAATCGACCAACGCACGCGCCTTGCAGATGATCCACCAGCTCCGCATTCGGCCCCATGACGAAGTTCGCAAAAACGCACCGCTCATTGAGAGGAAACGGCAAAGTGAGCTGTTTACCGCTCCCAGTCATCGCGATCAATCAATTGCGTGCACCTCGATCCAGCCTGCCGGTCTTCCAAGCTCGCTGGCCCCAGGTGATAACGTAATCAATACCGGAACTCACCCCGAGAACCGCCAGAACATAGAACAGGAACGGATCGACCAGGCGCCCGGACAGATCGCTTAGCCACCCGAACCCGCAAAAGCTCAGCAACAGCATCAACAGCATGATGATCTGCATGGCGGTATTGGCTTTGCTCACGAATGTCGGCTCAAACGAGATCCGTTCGAATAACAACCGGTAGATGCCCGCACCCACCATGATGACAAAATCCCGAGTCAGGACGATGATTGCAACCCACAGCGGTATGTGGCCTTGAATTGTAAAAACGACGAATAAAACAGCAACCAGAAGCTTGTCGGCAATGGGATCCATCGCAGCGCCAAATTTGCTGGTCCATCGAAAACGCCGCGCCAGCCAACCGTCCAACGCATCCGACCCACCAGCAATGCTCATGAGTATCAGCGCATCCACGTATCGCATCTCCCACAATAGCCACCCTGTCGGGACGACCAGCAGGATGCGGATCACCGTGATGATGTTCGGGATCTGAGAGAGCGTCACCGTCAGCCTCCCCAAACCATTTCGATGTCTGCACTGCTGAAACCCGGGTCTGTGGGTTGCAACAGACGCCGTTCGACTTCCAGAAGCCACTGCAGTTGCTCAGGCTCAGCGCGGGTAGTGACGATCAAACCCAAGTGGTCAGCGTTAATCTGTGCAACGTTTACTCCGTCCACGAACTCGAGCGCCTCGAGGTAATTGAGCAGGTTACCGTAGTCCGCGGGGCTCGCAACGCCGCTCACACCCAGCAGGATCTGGCGAGGTTCGCGGCCCAGCACCGCATAACGCTGGGTGAGTTCATCGACGATTAGATCCACCACCGCTGCTGCGGAGAGCGTGGCTGCAACATCCCTGCGCTCGAGGGGAATAATCAGACCGTCCCACCAGAACTCCCAGCTAGTCGCCCAACTCCCCTCCCCCAACGCCTGAATTCGACCAACCAACACGATATCCGCACCGTAACGCTCAGAAGCCGGCAGCAGAACCTGGGACATGCGACCCCATACGACTGCTGGATCAACCTTGATCTGATCCTCGAGATCCAGCAATGGGTACAAGATTGGTAGGCCGCGTTCTTCTGCGCGTTGTTGGAGCGCAAGCGCCAGTGGATGGGTAGAGCCTGTCGCGATGATCTCGCGCTCAATACCTTGCTCCACCACCACCCAGGCTACCACCAGGGGCCGATTGGAACCCCAGATGGGTAACGCCGAATCCCTGATCAACCGGAGCACGGAGCGAGGTTCGAATTGAATGCGCAAGCTGAAGGGCGTCCCGACCCCATTGTTGGTTACAGACGCGGGCCCCGCAACAAAACGAAATTGACTGTAGTAGAGGTCGGGAGCGCTAAGCGCGCGTACGATCTGCGGGTAACGTGGCACGTGAACGAGACCCGTGAGCCGCGTCAACACCTGCAACAGTGCTACCTTCGATGCCTCATGCCTCGCACTGGAACTTTGATTCTCGACGGGAACCTCAACGTCGTACAACCACGGCACCACCACAGCCCCGCAGACATTTGTCCACGACAAACACAATAACAGCCAGCAGAAACTTCTCAGCTTCGCCACACTTCCCACCACCCCAAGTCGAGATTCGTGGCAAGTGTAACCAATAAAATTGTCCTGAATAAAGTGCAACATATGACTCCTGCTCCACTGCGACGTCTGCGGCCGGTCTGGTAAACTCCGCGCCCTCGGTCGGACCACCACGGTTGCGGCAAGCAAGTCGAGGGAACATCATTGAGTAAGGGTCTCACCTACCGCGACGCTGGCGTCGATATCAATGCGGGGAATGAGCTCATACGGCGCATCAGACCAGCGTGCACGGCGACACACCGCCCAGAGATGCTGTCCGGATTAGGAGGGTTTGCGGCGCTGGCAGAACTGCCATCACGCTATGAGCACCCTGTGCTCGTGACGGGCACCGACGGGGTAGGAACGAAGCTCAGGCTGGCTATCGAGCATAACCGTCACGATAGCGTCGGTCAGGATCTCGTGGCGATGTGCGCCAACGACGTGCTGGTCACGGGTGCCGAACCATTTCTCTTCCTCGATTATTACGCAACGGGCAAGCTCGATGTTGATGTCGCAGAACGGGTGATCAACGGTATCGCCCAGGGCTGCCAACTCGCGGGATGTGCGCTGGTGGGTGGAGAAACCGCCGAGATGCCCGGCTTTTATGGATCAGGCGACTACGACCTTGCGGGTTTCTGTATTGGGGTCGTAGAACGACAAAACATCGTGCACGGCCAGGACATCGCCGTCGGCAACCGACTCATTGGCCTGGCAAGCAGCGGACCCCATTCCAACGGCTACTCGCTCATTCGTCGCATAATCGATGACAAAGGCGTTGAGCTCAAATCGGCGCTTCTCGACGAACTCATGGCGCCAACGCGCATCTACGCAAGATCTGTCCTTGCCCTGGCCGAACAGGTGACTGTATTGGGTATGGCACATATCACGGGTGGCGGGGTGATCGAAAATCTGCCGCGCATGTTCACGGACGATAATATCGCGGCACTCATCGACCTCGATCGCTGGACCTGGCCGACCGTATTCAACTGGCTTCAGCAGGCGGGTAACGTCGAACAAATCGAGATGCTGCGTACGTTCAACTGCGGCATCGGCTTCGTGCTATGCGTGGACGCCGAGGCCGTTGATCCAACGCTCGAGTCCCTCGAGGCAAACGGCGAGAAGGCCACAGTCATCGGTGAGATCGTGACCCCGGACGCGGTTGCCCAAGCAGGGCAACTGTTGATTGGTGCCCGCTGAAGAGATTATTCGACAGCGCGGATTATAACCGTATAAAATTCGCAACTGCGCAAATGTCGCAAACGCATAAGTGTCGCAACTGCATTAATATCGCAACTGAACGTGGCAGCCGCACCCGCATGCAAATGGCAGCTTCTCTACCCGCTACAAGCCCGGCAGAGACCAATTCAATCAAGCTTTCGGTAGCGTCACACCTCTTTGACCCTGATATTTTCCACCGCGATCTTTGTAAGTCACCTCGCAGCGCTCGTCGGATTGGAAAAACAGCATCTGCGCGACACCCTCGTTAGCGTATATTTTTGCGGGCAGGTTTGTTGTATTTGAGAATTCCAGGGTCACATGCCCTTCCCATTCAGGTTCAAGCGGCGTGACATTGACGATGATCCCACAGCGGGCATAGGTGGATTTACCCAGACACAAC
>SMUY01128031.1_pt1 | contig 29263 bp, 24 predicted proteins | sample 2456441 | NCBI WGS metagenome assembly SMUY01 (sample SAMN11095931, study PRJNA526329) | marine sediment metagenome | biome: Marine sediment; feature: Surficial sediment; material: Deep marine sediment; isolation source: Hadal surficial sediment | place: Pacific Ocean | collected 2014-11 | depth...
GAGCAGAATCCGCGCGAACTGTACAACCTTGTTGAGGACCCGCTCGAATTTTTTAACCTGATCGATGAAGAACAAGAAATATCAGCACAACTAGCCAGTGAAGCAGCAGCAATTCTTGCCGATATCGCCAGTGATCCGTTGCGCCCGAACTAGGCGGCCGGATAGCACCAACGTCATTGCGAGCCCGAAGGGCGCGGCAATCTCTTGGTACTGTTAAGGACATTCGGTCTGCATTTTTGCAACCTGATAGAGATTGCCGCGTCGCTTCGCTCCTCGCAATGACGTCTGTTCTTTTCGGTAGTTTCGATGGCCGCATGTGGGCGACGGCTGACTATCAAAGGTACGACTTGTTCTGACAGCGTCTGTACGATCAAGTTTGATTTATTACAGCTACGTCAGTTTGTCGGCCGCCTGCTGGTACTGTCACGTTGCCGTGCTTGCGGTAGTAGGCAATCATGAGGTCGGCAAGCGGCGTGAGTTCGCGGACGAATTCGGTATCGAGAAACATATCAAAGTGATCACCGCCGCGCGCGATGATGCCGGATACGGCGACATCGAATTCATCATTATCTAAAACTTCCACACCGTTTCTCTTCACAGAGACCAGACGCTGATAATCGGGCCTGGATGTGTCATAGACAGTTTCGATGCCTGACACCGACATCAGACCCCGCAGTTGCGTGAATGATTGCTCGAGAACCTGCTTCAGTTGTGCCCCCGTCACTCGCATGACGAGAACGTTGTCGATGAACGGGTTGGTGTCGAGGATGTCCATAATTCTTACATCACCGGCTGGCAGGTCCTTACGAATCCCGCCGGGGTGCATCAGTCCGATGTCCGCACCACTGGCCTCGACCATTATGTCGGCAGTAAGATTGCCAATGTCGGACTCATCGAAGTACTTTCTATTCAGGCGCTCCTCATTGCGGCCAACCACTTCCATGATTTCCGGAAACGCCTGCTGATAATCATGGTTCTTTCGCACGATTTCCGGATCCGGCTCAAGTGTCGTTGTATTTACGGGGATCAATTTGCCGTCATAGGCTTTGATCTCACCACTGTCGCCGTCCAGCGTTAGTTGCAGGTAACCCAGATAAGTTGCCTGGCCAAAGGTCTGCATGATCAACGTGCCCGTTTTCTCGTTGCGAACCGGTTGCCGCGTCCCCGCATCCGCGTGACCGCCAAACAAGACATCGATTCCCTCTACCGCACCCGCCAGTGCGATATCGGCATTAATATCGCGTGCCAGCCGCGGGTCAGCCTCAGCATCTGTCTGCATGGGTGCGGTGTGTCCCATATGCGTAAGCAAGACAATGAGATCGACGTCATCCCGCAGTTCGGCGACGGAGCGGGCGACTGCATCTGCCGGGTCGGTTACGTCCAGTTCGTCAATGTGATGCGGTGCAATCGCGGTGGCGGCTGCGTCCTGTCCCAGGATGCCTATGACACCTATGCGAATGCCATCGCGCTCGATGATTGTGTGCGCCTGCGCAAACGGATGATCGGTGCCCTTGAAAAACAGGTTCGCGCCAAGGACGGGAAAAGGCGCGCGGTTTTTCTGCCAGGCGAACGTCTCTTCGCCGTAGTCGAACTCATGATTACCAATTCCCATGGCGTCATAGCCCATCGTGATCATGAACTCGAACATCAACGCACCGTCCGTCAGCCGCGATAGCGCCCCAGTGAAAATATCGCCGGCATCGAACAGGAATACATTGGGTTCATGTCGTCTGACATCACGAATTAACGTTGAGAGTTCCGCAATACCGCCGATGCGTTCCATGTCAGCCAGCCACCATGCCGGCACCGATTCGTAGGCACTTTCGATGTCGTTGGTGAACAACAGAGTTACGATTTTGTCGTCACTGGATTTCGCAGTGATTGGCGCGCATGCGACCAAGAGCGCCAGCCCGAATGCTGCGGCGCGAACAGAGCGGTAAAAAGACATTGCTCCAGCGTACGTTCGATCCGCCGTTAATGCCAGTCTGCAGCCAGCCAACCAGTGCCAGAACAATGCATCGCGCTACGCAGGTGAGAGCTCGATCCGCAGGGATTTTGGCCCACGCACAGACAATCCACGCCGGTACTCTGGTTCTGCCCCGGTCAGCCTGATTTCTGAAAAACGCCGCAGCAGTGTTGTAAACACGATTTCCATATCCAGCCGCGATAGATGATTGCCCATGCAAAAATGCGCGCCACGCGAAAACGCCAAGTGCCGGTTTCGTTGCCTCGTGATGTCGAAGCTATCTGGGTCGTCAAATTGCTGTGGATCGCGATTGGCTGAACCGTAAAGCACACCAAACCGGGTGCCCCTGGCAAAAGATTGTCCGTTTATCTCAATGTCTTCGGTCGCATATCGATGCATGAAGGGCAGAGGTGACTCAAAGCGAAACATCTCCTGAACGGCTGTGCCGATGAGTGACGGATCACGGCGCAAGCGCCGCATCTGCTCAGGAAAACGCAGCAGCGCATGCATACCACTGCCCATAGCATCGATCGTTGAACCGTGCCCGGCCATGAGTATGAGCATGCAGGTTGAAATGAACTCATCTGCATTGATCTTGCCGGCATTCTCCGCGCTGATGAGTTGGGAAATGAGGTCATCTTGGGGCGCTTTGCTGCGTTTTTCCTTTATCACTTTCAGGTAATCATAAAATTCTTTGGTGGTTTTTTCGGCCAGCGCTTTGCGTGCATTCGAGCGATCAATGTCGAAATACTGAACGATGTTTTCAGACCAGACACGCAACCGATCACAATCTTCTTCGGGTATACCCAGCAGCCGACCGATTACGTGGCCGGGTATGCCCGCGGCGAAATCCTCGACGAAGTCAATTTGGCCACGCTCGATCAGATCGTCTATGCGTTTGTCGACAAACTTCTGAATATCGGACCGCAGGCCTTCGATGGATACGGCCGTGAGCATGCTGAATACTTGTTGCCGTAGCCGAAGATGCACCTCGCCTTCACTATCGAGAAGGCTGAATTGCACGAACCGCGAGTGGTAGGGCATGTCATGAAAGTTCTCCCGGCGTTTTTGCGCGGCGACCTGCTTTGCAGAAAGGAAAGACTCCGGTGAGCGCACCATGCGACGATTCATGACGATGTCAGTTACATCTGCGAACCTGGAAACCAACCAGATATCAAAATCCGCGAAGTAGAAAAGCTGCTCGCGATTCCTGAGAACTTCGTAGGAAGCGTAGGGATCTTCTGCGAACGCCCTGGACAAGGGGTTGAATGCCCATTCGTCTTTTCCGGCAGTGGATCGCAAAGCTGATTCACTGTTGTCTTCAATTTCAATCATTGATCAAGCCCTTCAAACTGTTCGTTTCAATCGGGCGGGTTCGGCATAGAGTATTTCGTGAATTATTTTCCGTAACCAACAGTTCACCGCGTCCTTGTCATAGCGTTTGTGCCAGAAAAGAAAATAATTTACTGGTGGCACTCTGATTGGTAATTCTTTTTGTACGAGGGGATGTTCATTTGCGAGTTCGGTAGCTGCTCTGCGTTGAATGGTCGTCATCAAATCGGAGTTGAGCAACGCGTCTGTAACATTCATAAAATATGGTGTAGCGACGCTTACAGTGCGCCTGTGGTCAAGGGCAGCAAGAGCTTCATCAATCGGGCCTACCACTGTGCCCAATGGCGAGACCATCAGATGCCGTGCTGACAGATATTTCTTGAGTTCCAATTTCTGCTTTTCGAGCGGGTGGCCTTTGCGAAACAGCACTACAAAGTCGTCTGTATAAACCAGTTTTTGCTTTAGATGTTCGGGAATGTGCCAGTTTGGTGTAATGACAAGATCGACATTGCCGAACTCCAGTTGTTTTGCGGCGTAATCGCGCTCGAGAACCCTGAAAATAATCCTGGACTGCGGTGAGTTTGTTGCAATTCTCTTGATCAGTTTCGGCAGCAGGAAGTGTTCTACTTCATCCGTGGTCGAAATGACGAGATTCCGCTCAATATCGAGCGGATCAAATTGTGTTTCGGTATTGAGGAGTTCAAATTGGTGGATGAGCGCTTTTACGCTGGGCGCCAGCGCCTCCGCCTTGCTGGTCGCCTCCATGCCCCTACCGGTCCTGACGAACAATTCATCACGAAACCAGAAGCGCATCAATTTCAGTTGTTTGCTGACTTTTGACTGAGATACGCCCAGCGTCTCCGCGGCCGCTGTAATACTGCGGTTGTCCAGAATCGCCTGAAACACCCTGAGCTCAACGAGGCTCATCTTGTTAATATTCTTATTGGGCATAATTAGTATGCATATATGTCTGTTGTGGAATAGTGCCAGGGAGCGTAGATTATTCCCGGCCACAGAGCAAATGTCGCATGGCGGTCAATCGGGCTGAGGGGAACGGTATGAGTGAGAGTAAGGACAATCACAGCAATGGTTTTGTCGGTGACGTGCCGGTAGTGGCAAAGTCCGATGTCGTCGTAGTCGGTGGCGGCGCAGCCGGTGTTACGGCAGCTGTGTCCGCAGCACGTAACGGCTGTTCGGTAACCATTCTTGAACGCTACCACCACCTGGGTGGAATGGCCTCAGGAGGCATGGTGCTGGTGCTGGACGACATGGTGAACGGCAAGGAGATCGTTGTCTCCGGAATCGTCGACGAATTTGTCCACAGGATGGAAAAGGAAGGCATGGCGGTAATGCCACCCCTGGAAGACCGCTACGCGAGTGAGGAGATGTGGCAGAAATGGTCGCGCTGGGGCGTGCATGATTTTCACCAGGCCAAAAAACCGCAGCCGATTGTCTACGCAGTCGCATTCGATCCGGACGCGTGGAAAAGAACATCACTGGACCTTGTCAGAGAGAACAACATCAACCTGCGGCTACACAGTTTGTTCGCGGATGCGATTGTCGAAGACGGGGTAATCAAGGGCGTTATCTGCCAGACCAAAAGTGGTCGCCAGGCGATCATGGGTGATGTCGTCATCGACACTACTGGTGACCTCGACGTTGCCTGCAGTGCGGGCGCGGATTTCTCCCAGGGACAATATATTGTGACGACGGTGTTTCGCCTGGCGAATGTGGATACCGACGAGGCGCAGCGGTTCGAGTATGAAGAGCCGGAAGCATTTGCGAAGGTGAATCGCCAGGCACGAAGAATCATCGGTGGCGCGTGGGAAATGTGGTGGTTAAAAACGCCGATCCCGGGAGTTGTCTGGTGCAATTGTCCGCACATGCCTGGTTACGATGGCATATCAGTCGAAGATCTTACCCGGGCCGAGTACGAGGGCCGGGATCGCATGATGAAACTTTTTCATTATGTGCGTGAAAACATGCCGGGCTTCGAAAAAGCCGACATGCTCGGCGCGGCGGAGCAGGTTGGAGTAAGAACGACGCGGATGCTGCGCGGTGAGTACGTTGTCACGGTGGACGACGTCGTCAATCGTCGCTATTTCACCGACACGGTTTGTCGCGGACGAGATTACTACACACCATATCGCGCATTGCTGCCAACCAAGGTAGAGCAACTCATCGTCGCCGGACGACATTATTCCGCGGAACCCGATGCACAAAAGCGCTCGCGGGAAATACCGCCGTGTATGGCGCAGGGCGAAGCTGCCGGTATCGCAGCTTCGCTGGCATTGCAGGAAAACATTTTGCTGCGTGATGTTGATGCGATAAAAATACAAAAGGTTATGCGGGCACAGGGCGCGGATCCTGGCGATATTCCATCGGCCAACGCCACCGGTATCGAAGAGCTCGCGGCAAGCGCCTGACGAATATTCAAGGAGAAGTGAGAACAATGTCCAAATCAAACAAATTGCCACTGGATGGTATACGGATCATCGATTTTACCCAGGTAATGATGGGGCCTTGTGCCACACAAATGCTCGGGGATTTTGGCGCCGATGTGATCAAGATTGAAAACCCAAGAGGTGGTGATCTCTCGAGAAGTGCATTTGGTGCTGTCGATGAGAAGGGGCTCAACAACCCGGTTTTTTGCAGTTTGAATCGCAACAAACGTTCCATGGCGCTTGACCTGCGACAGGACAGCAACAAGGAAATCGTCTACGAACTGATTCGCAACGCGGATGTCGTTGTCAGTAATTTCAGAGCGGGCGTAATGGATCGCATAGGCTTCGGTTATGCGGCGCTAAAGAAATTGAATCCGAAGATTGTCTTCGCAAGTGGTAGTGGCTACGGCCCAAGCGGACCCTATGCGCATAAGGGCGGTCAGGACGTGCTGGCACAGGCGATGAGTGGCGTCATGATGCGCAGGGCGGATGCGTCAATCCCCTTGTCAATCTATCCAACGGCGCTTTGCGATTACACCACGGGAATGCACCTGGTTCAGGCGATATTGGCCGCGCTGATTAGCGTGACAAGAACCGGCGAAGGCCAGTGCGTAGAGGTTTCTTTGTATGACTCCATGATTGCAATGCAAATGCAGGAGGCGACTTGTCACCTCAACACAGGCAAAGAGATCAACTGGGCGGAAATGCCGCTAACCGGTGCGTTTGATACCACTGATGGTGCGCTCGTCCTGGTCGGTGCGTTCAAAGTGAATCCGCTACAGGACATCTGCAATGTGCTGGGTATTGAGGACCTTTCTGCCGAGTACCCGGATTTGCAGACGCAGTCCGCAAACAAAGCCTATCTACAGGAGAGATTCCGCAATGAATTCGCGAAAGAATCTACCGCTTTCTGGATAGAAAAACTCGAACAGGAAGATCTACTGTGTGCACCTATTAAAGAATTAGCGGAAGTGCTTGAGGATCCGCAGACGCACGTCAACGAAATGATTACAGAAATTGATCACCCGATTAATGGAAAAATGCAGGTTATCGCAAGCCCGATCCGCTTCTCTGCACTGGACACCAAAGTTCGACGAGTCCCGCCAAGACTCGGTGAGCATAATGATGAAATCCTCGCAGAGTTCGGCATCGGCAACACACCTGAGGCTGATAGCCCGTGAGTGTCATCTTTAGCGTTAAAGATCATGTCGCACGCGTAACGATAGATCGACCTGAAAAAATGAACGCGGTTGATGCGGCGACCGCCGATCTGCTTGAAGACGCCTGGCAAAGCATTGAAGCGAACCCCGACGTGCGCGTGGTCATCCTTACCGGCAGCGGTGAAAGGGCATTCTGCGCTGGCGCCGATCTAAAAGCAGGCGGCGACGAGAAGACGGGCCTGGAGTATTGGGCGCATGCCAGACCCGGCGGCTTCGGTGGTTTATCGCTGCGAAAATCACTGCATGTTCCGGTCATTGCCAGGGTGAACGGTGTAGCCGTTGGTGGCGGTTTCGAGATGGTGCTGGGTTGCGACATCGTGATCGCCGCGGAGCACGCAAGCTTCGGCTTGCCGGAAGCGCGGGTCGGTCGAATGCCGCTGGACGGCGGCATGATTTTGCTGCCGAGATTAATTCCCGAAAAACTGGCGATGGGAATGTTGCTGACTGGCAAGCGAATTTCAGCAACAGAGGCGGAGCGATACGGACTGGTAAATGAAGTGGTAGCGGCAGAGTCCCTGGATGAAACGGTAGCTGCATGGGCTGAGCAAATAGTGGCATGCGCACCGCTTTCGGTAAAGGCGATCAAGGAGTGCGTCAAGGAAACCCTGGACCTGCCGGTCAGTGAAGCGCAAGCCAAAAGGTTACCGGCACTCGTCGCGGCACTCGAGTCCGAGGATTCAGAGGAAGGCCCGCGAGCATTCCAGGAAAAACGCAAGCCTGAGTGGAAGGGCAGATAGTCGCCGTGACCCACGTTTCGTACAGGTGACCTACGTAATCATGTCGCCATGCGAGGGCGTCAAAGACGCTTCGTGTGTCAAAGTTTGCCCTGTCGATTGCATCCATGAAGGCGAAACAATGTATTACATCGATCCCGTCGAGTGTATTGCTTGCGGGCTTTGCGAAACCATTTGCCCGGAGGATGCTATTCGACCTATAGATGAGGTGCCGGAAGAAGAGATGAGTTATGTCGAGAAGAACGCGGCGTTTTTTTCAACGGGGTGATGTGCATTGCGATCCATAATCGCCCGCTGGGCGGGCTCCTACAATTCAATGAAGCAATGTAGGAGCCCGCCCAGCAGGCGATTGCGTGGCCGAAAAGAACAAAACAGAAACAGGGCCCGATCAATATCGGATCGAGCGGGTTGGAAGAATTTACTTAAAGGGAGCCAAGTGGAACATGTCAACAATTAAGAACTACATCAACGGTGAATGGGTTGATGGCCAGAAGACCGCCGATAACATCAATCCGGCGAACACCAATGATGTTATCAATCAGTACGCCGAAGGAAATGCAGCCGACATAGACAATGCGGTGCAGGCAGCGAGCAATGCGTTCCCGGCATGGCGCGATTCAACATTGCAGGTACGTCATGATCTTCTCGACGCGATCGGCAACGCGATACTGGAGCGAAAAGAGGAATTTGGCGCGGTGCTGGCCAGGGAAGAGGGCAAGACATTGCCAGAGGCGATCGGTGAGACCGTCAGGGCGGGGCAGGTTTTCAAATTTTTTGCCGGAGAAGCGTTGCGCTTTGGTGGTGAGTTAATCAGATCAGTGCGACCTGATGTCGACGTTGACATCATCCGCGAATCGTTGGGCGTTGTTGGATTAATTACACCCTGGAATTTCCCGATCGCTATTCCAGCGTGGAAAATGGCTCCCGCACTGGCATTTGGCAACTGTGTTGTGTTCAAACCCGCTCCCGCAACACCCGGAACGTCCTGCATCCTGGCGCAGTTATTCGAAGAATTTGGCGGGCCACCGGGCGTGTTGAATATGGTGATGGGCGATGGTGCTGAAGTGGGCGACGCACTGGTTTCCCATAAAGATGTAGCAGCGATTTCCTTTACCGGATCTGTAAAAACCGGCCGGGGAATTATCGCCAGTTGCGCGGCATCGCAAAAGAAAGTGCAGGTAGAAATGGGCGGCAAGAATCCCATGATCGTAATGGAGGATGCGGATCTTTCAATTGCAGTACCGGCTTGTATCAACGGCGCGTTTTTCTCTACCGGTCAGCGTTGTACTGCATCATCTCGATTTGTTGTGCATGAACAGGTACACGACGAGTTTGTGGCCGCTGTGCTCGAAGGTATGGAGAAGCTACGTATTGGCGATCCACTGCAGGAGACAACAGACATTGGTCCTGTGATCGATGCAAGACAATTGAATTCGAATTTGCGTTACGTGGCGCTGGCGGCCGAAGAGGGTGCGACCGTGCACGGCGGCGAGCGCCTGGAGCTTGAAAATCCAGGTTACTACCAGGCATCGGCATTGTTCACGCAGACCAGCAACGATATGCGCATCAACCAGGAAGAAATTTTCGGTCCCTGTGCGTCGGTGATCAAAGTTGGTGATTTTGACGAGGCTATTACGGTTGCAAATGATGTTGAGTTCGGTCTGTCATCCGGGATATGTACGACCAGCCTGAAGTACGCGCGTGAGTTTAAGCGCCGCGCTGACGCGGGCGTGTTGATGGTGAACCTGCCGACGGCGGGACTGGATTATCATGTTCCGTTCGGCGGACGAAAAGCGTCTGGCTATGGGCCGAAAGAACAAGGGCGATACGCAGTAGAGTTCTATACGATGGTGAAAACGGCGTACACGTATGCGTAGTTTAAAGCACTGTTGTCCCATTCGCGGCAAGATGCCGCTCCCACGGGTCTGTGCAAATGTCGTGGGAGCGGCGTCTCGCCGCGATTGACTCAACATAGGTCAGGTATTTGCAGCACAGCAGTGAGTTGAACGAAGACATTTTCACGACTAATAAATAGAGCGGAAACTAAATGACAGAAGTCGATAAGAACAATGAAAATGACGATCTGACCAGTACGGACAATGCGGCGAAGTATCCGAAACCACTGTACGCCTGGTACGTCACCGTATTGATGATGTTCTTCTACATGCTGTCGTTCATGGACCGGCAGATCATTGCCGTGATGATTGAGCCTATCAAAGCGGATTTGTCTCTGTCGGATGTGCAAATCAGCCTGCTGGGCGGCATTTCTTTCGTTTTGTTCTATTCAACTGCCGGCGTTTTTATTGGGCGGCTCGCCGACTCGCTGAACCGCCCAAAATTAATTGCATTCGGCGTATTCATCTGGAGTTTGACCACTGCCGTTAGTGGACTGGTCGGCAAGTTCTGGCATCTGCTCATTTTGAGAATGGGCGTCGGTCTCGGCGAATCCGCGCTGCTCCCCTCAACGCTGTCGTTGCTGTCCGGCTATTTCCCGCCGCATCGACTAGCGACACCGACCAGCGTATTCCTGCTTGGCGCACCGATTGGAATCGGTTTGTCGTTTGCCATTGGTGGCCTGCTCTACAGTGTTGCCGTTGACGTTACCAGCGCCCCCGGCTGGCAGGACGTTATTTTCATTGGCGGTTCCGCGGCCTGGAAGATGGTTCTGTTGTTCCTCGGCGTTGTAGGAATGTTGATGACTTTGCTGTTATCGACGGTGCGTGAGCCGCGCAACCAGCAGAAAGCGGCGGCCGAAAAAAACACCAGGGGTCCAGCCAAGATTGCTGATGCGGCGACATCGGGCGAGGTAAAGGAATATACGAAGGCGAACTGGAAGGCAATCGGCGCACTGTATTTCGGTATGGCACTGATTTCACTGGCGGCATATTCGCAGGCGTTTTGGGACATCACGTTTTTGACAAGAACGTATGGCTGGGATGCTTCAACCGGAAGTTTTTGGTATGGCATGGTTCAGTTGTTCGCCGGCCTCTCCGGTATGCTATTTGGCGGAATCGTTGCGGACAAACTGACCAAGCGCGGCGTAACTGGCGCGAGTGCCATCATGGTTATTATCGGTGCCGGATTCGCCGCGCCATTCAGTTTTATGTATCCACTAATGGGATCTGCGGCGGGTGCGCTCTGGTTGATGGTCCTGGCAATTTTCGGCAGCAACATGTGCTTCGCTTGTGCAGCATCGGCGTTACAGCGAATGTTCCCGGTGACAATGCTGGGCCTGGCCGCTGGAGTATATTTCTTCATTTCCAACGCAGTGGGTATCGGCATTGGACCCACTTTGGTGGCAGCAATCACGGACTACTCGTTTGCAGACCCGGACATGATCAGGTACTCACTTTCAATGGTCGGCGGCGTTTCGCGAGCCATTGCATTCGTGCTGTTTCTCGTCGGTCTCAAATACTATCGGGATTTGATGCTGAGGCGCGAGGGGTAGTACCGCCTGGTAAAAACGGGAGACCTCGCCCGCTGGGCGGGCTCCTACAATTCTTATTAGCACCTGTAGGAGCCCGCCGTACGATAGATACACGTTCTGGATCCTCGTGATTATCCGTCTATCGGCACGGGCGATGAAGATCAATGAGTCGATCGGCTGAATCTATTGCAGGTCGATGGTCATGACGATCGGCCAGTGGTCGGAAACGCCCGTGCCCTCTGGCAGGTTGAAACGTGCTGGCGTGCCATTGTCGCGCACCTGATCGCTGATCCGGTTTGCAATATGCGTCGAATCTTCGCGTAGTTGCCACGTTGTATGCGCGCTACGATCCCTGGCCGGTGACCACAGAATCATGTCAAGGAAAGACCAGCTGTCATTCCGCGCGTAGTAGCTCGTTCCCTTGCAGTCGTCGCAGCCAGCATCGTGTGCAACCGTCCAGTACGGCCTGGCAAATCGATCCAGCATGTTCTTCTTGCGATCCTCAGTTGAGGTCGTATTGAAGTCGCCAGCGGCAAAAGCGGATCGGTCGGCAGGCAGCGCGGCGCGAAGTTTATTGAGTTGATTGTAGGCCGCGATGCGCATTTCCGTCGGGTGATACGGCGCCGGAAAATGAACTGCGTATCCGGTCAATACGGATCCATCCGGTAGTTGAAAATCTGCCTGCAGGATGCCACGCGTATCCCGATCACGCTCCGGGAAATCATCCGCAAATGAAATGGCACGCAGCTGCGGCGATGCTGCGGTTGCAAATCGGCTCAGGAACGCAACATCAATTCCTCTTTCATCCTGGCCTTCGATCAGAATGGCAGGACGATAGCCGGCAGCGGAAAGGTAATCGTTACGCAGGCGCTCAAGGATGTTCATATTCTCAATCTCCTGCAGCGCGAGTATGTCCGGACCCCGACCATCTGCGATCTGTAAAATTACATTGGCAATTGCTGAAAGTTTTCTGTCGACGATTTCGTCGCTCCAATCCCAGTTAAGGCACTGATCGCGCCAGCGTGGGACGTCGACTTCGGCGCAGGCGGTTTTGTGCTGGTCAGTTTGTTTGTCGCCAATGGCCAGGTACGCCTTGTCATCTTTGCCGGGGTCATCGACATTGTCGAACAGGTTTTCGACGTTAAAGGTCATAATTGTCACGCTTTGCGTGGCTGCAATGCCCGATGTCGCCGGAGGTTGTTCATATTTGCAGGATGCGAATAACAGTGCTGCGATCACTAACGACATTTGTCGGGTTCTATTCATCGGTCTGTCCTGGACCTTGCTGCAACTGCAGGCGCAGTAACGGCGCATTTCGTTTTTCGGTGGTCACATAAACTTGTTCACCGGCGTTGTCGAAAATGACGGACTCCGCTTCCCGATACTCTCCCAGGTCAAAACGCTGCGGTGCTGATTGCAGGGCCGTGAACCAGTCTTGTTCGTCGCGCCTGGAAAAATAGTAAACCGCTTTGTAAGTCAGGATGACAGCGGCATCGGCGGCGGCGGAAAAATCGATTGAGTTTGGTTGCCAGTGCCAGTTTTTGTCAGGGAGTGCTCGTTCCAGGTCATAGGCTGTCGGTTGCGGGATGCTATCGATTTCTCCGATCCTTGTTGCTATCAATAGTCCGTCAGAGGGCGGATGAAGTGGTATGGAGTACAGAATGGCAGGCATATCACGCTTTGTGAGAATCAGGATCTCTTCGTTCACTGAATCGAATGCGATTGATTCGGCATCTCGCGGCCCGTCCGGGTACATGAACGATATCCGGCGCTGAACCGTTGTCGTGCCGGACCGGAGTTGGTCTGCTCCGGGTTCCGTCACGATATACAGTGTGTACTCATCGCGCCTGGCATTGTTATCGCCTATGTCGGCGACAATCAGCCAGAGTCGCCCGTTCTCCTTAAAGGTGGCCAGGTCTTCCCAATCAATGTTCCTGGCATTTTCGAGCATTACCGAGCCGTAGTCGCTGCCGTCGAGGCCGATGGCATGCAACTGTGGCAGCGAGCCACCGTCGTTGATGACCCAGAGTCGATCGTCAAGGGAGGAGCGTGCCAGTCCGCTGGCTTCATTGATCGTCGGGTTTTCAAGATAACCGACGACGACAAACTGCGTCTCAGCGACTTCAACGGCGTCATTCGCTCCCTCGCAGCCAGCAAGAAGTAATGCCGGCAGCAGCACAACCTGAGCGAGACTTCGTAGCGACATGAATCGGGGCTCTGCTATGTGCAAACTTTAGTTGCAGAGCTCGTAGTGCTTGCAAATGAAGCGGCGGGTTTGCGGCATCGATCCCAGTTTTGCAACGCCGTTTTTCCTGATCCTGCGCTCATAGGCGCTGATTTTTTTCTCAAAACTATCTAGCAGGTCCTGCTTTACATCAGGTGAGACGAAGGCATGTTGCAGTGAATTCCGGCTCAGCTGTTTTACCTCATCCCATGAGAGGTTGAATTCATTCACTGCGACGTAAAACTCATCCGTCATGGTTGAATCCCACATGCCCCGATCATCGGTAGAAAGTGCTACCGGTATGCCGGTGCGCAGGTACTCCGGAAAAGGGTGTTGGGAATAGTCAGTCACGTAATTAAGCAGGAGGTTGCTGATCAGGTTGATCTCAACCAGGTACGGCCCATGGCGCATCAGGAGCATCGTGTCGTCGTCGGTAATCAGGTTGAGACCGTGGCCGATACGGTCGGCCCCCAACAGCAGGGTATCCCTGACATGGTAATTCGGTTCATCCACTTCGCCAGCATGAATCGACAGGTTTACGCCACTGTATTGCCGTCGCAGGTCGCGCATGGTCTCCAGGAAGCGGGCCGGATGTCCCCTGCCATCGTCTTCGCGGCCAACCATGTTAACGGCGACAAACAGGTCGCTGTTTTCATGTACAAACTTGTAAATTCGTCTCAGATTATCTTCCGCATTTGGCAGGAAGCGCAACAGGGAAATCTGCAAGCGAACGGTTACGCCCGTAGCAATGGCGTCTTTTTGCTGCAGGCGCTGGCGAAGAATGTCGGCTGTCTCCTCCGCGGTGAGAATGCTGCCATCCGCATTACGCATGCCGCGCACGGCGACCTGCAATTCGAGATAGCTGACGCCTTCCTCGCCGAACGCCTGCATGTTGCGGTACAGCAGCTCGGCCTGAATCCAGGGATTACGGACGAGTGCGAAAAGTCGTTGCCAGTGCGTCCCGAAAAACTCGTCACGACCTTCGTAGGGCTTGTCGAGACGTATACTTTCCAGCCAGCCGGACTTCTCTTTTTCGTTCAGATCCGCAAGTGCTTTGTACTCCTGCTTCTGACAGTCGCTTAAGTTTTCATACTGATTCGACAGGATATTGCGGAACATCAGGAAATAGGCCAGTCCACCAAACTCGTTATTACCGTAGTCAACACAATTTTCGATGCGCACCTTGGTGTAGTACTGATAGCCGCGTTCCTTTTGTGCAAGCGCTATCTCATACCACCACTCGGAATAGGACGCGCCCGACAAGTGATTGTGCAGGTCACCACCCTTGGGCATGTAATACAGGGTCCTGTACAAGTCTTCTTCATTGCCATTTGCCCTGAGATCGTCGAACCAGTCGGCAGATGCGGAATGCGCCTGCAGCAGCAATAACATCAAGGCAGAAATGATGGTCTTTTTCATAGTCGAAACTCACAATGCTGTGCAACGGGCGTTGGGAAATGCGTATCCTTCAGGGATAACAGTGTGGCAGCTATTGTGCAGAGTCAAGATTTCCGATAGCTGCGGCCTGATACAATTCGCGATCTGAAATCGGAATGGAGATGAACGTTGTCCAGGATCAAGCGCAGCTACGGGCTGGCCACTATGGTGAACCACTACGAGGAGCACGGCCATCCGTTGCACTCGCATGTCATGCCCGTTTACCAGACCACCAGTTTCGGCTTCAAGGATATGCAGGAAGCGGAAGAGACTTTCTCGGGCCTGAATAAGGAAAATTTCGTCTATACACGGGGACGAAATCCCAACGCTATCTCGCTGGCGAAAAAAATCGCGATGCTCGAAGGGTTAGACCTGATTCGCGATGAGCCTGATAAGGAGCCCGAAGAAATCGTCGGGGCTCATTGTGCCGCATCCGGAATGGGTGCTATCGCCGCGATGGTCTTTTCCCTGCTGAAGTCAGGCGACCATATTGTCACGCATACGAGTTTGTACAGCGGTACCCACAAACTTTTTACAGAGATCTGCCCCAGGATGGGCATCACTGTCAGCATCATCGATTCGGCGGACGTTGCGGTCTGGGAGAAGACCCTGGGGGACAATCCTGCGACACGTCTTGTGTATGTGGAGACGCCTTCCAACCCCAGGATCGAATTGTATGACCTCAGTGCGCTGGCAACCCTGGCGCACGACCACGACGCCTGGATCGCTGTGGATAACACCGCGGCGACGCCGTATCACCAGCGCCCGCTGACGTTGGGTTGCGACCTGGTTATCCACTCATCGACCAAGTTTTTGAATGGTCATGGCGTGGCGCTTGGCGGGGTGGTAGTCAGTCGTCATCCGGAGTTCGTCGATTTCTGGGGTCAGTTGGGACAAACGGCGATGGAGTTTGGGGCGACACCAAGTCCTTCGGACTGCTGGCTTACCAGTATGGGGCTGAAAACATTTGCGTTGCGGATGGAGCGGCACGCAGCAAATGCAATGGCGGTGGCGCAGTTCCTTGAGGGGCATGCGAAGATCCGCGAAGTGCTTTATCCGGGTCTCGCGTCTAACCCGTTTCACGAACTCGCGAAGCGGCAGATGTTGAATGGTTTTGGCAGTTTCATGTCGTTTGAGGTGGCTGGAGACAAAGGTGCGGCACATCGTCTGATCGAGGCACTGAGCCTGCCAACCATCGCCATCAGCTTTGGCAGCACGGACAGCGTCATTCAAATTCCAGCCAGCATGACGCACTCCGGAATCACTGCGGCGGACAGGGCCAGTGCGGGTATTTCCGACAACCTGGTGCGTTTTTGTGTCGGCATTGAGGATATCGACGATGTTCTGGATGACTTTGACCAGGCGCTAGGCGCGGTCTGACAGCGAAAGGAAAATTTGCTTTGTACAAAGACAATTACGATCTTGAGCTTAGCTGCGCGAGTGAAGCGGCGCTGCAGGCTTATCTGGCAGGCATCGAAATTTCCAAGGGATTCGATGCGCCCGGGATCACCGAGTTGACAGAAGCCACGACTCAGGATGAAGAGTTTGCCCTGGCTCATGCTGCACTCGCGAGGCAATTTCAGATTCACGGCTTTGCCAGTGAAGCAAAGGAACACTCGGCAAAATCTGTCGCGCTGAAGGCAAACGCAACACCCCGTGAACAGTCCGCGATTGAGGTCGCTGCTGCAGCCGCGTCATTCAATCCTGGGGTGCTTGAAATGGCCCGGTGCCATGTTGACGATTACCCGCAGGATTTGTTTGTACTGTCCTACATTGTTGGGCCGTTTGGTTTGCTGGCGTTCTCCGGTGAGCACGACTGGCGCGTACAGAGCATGGCGCTGTTGCAGGAGACGAAAGCAGCGTATCCGGCCGAAGACTGGTGGCATTTGACGGCGCGTTCTTATGCGGGCGCAGAAATTGGTGACTTAGAACAGGCGCGTGCCGATGGTGAACGGGCCTGGTCACTTCGCGAAACTGGCAATTGCGCGCACTCCCTTGTACATGTGCACTTCGAAGCCGGCGTCCTTGACGAGGGTGCCGCCTTTATCAATGACTGGGATGCGGTTCATGGTGACACTTCCGACATGCGTCATCACTTGCTGTGGCATCTTGTATTGCTCGGGCGCGAGGGCGGTGCGAGTCCTGAAAAGTTAATGCAGATGTACGAGCGCGAGCTTGATGCCGACATTAGCGATCCAATGCCGCTAACTACGTTCAGTGACAATGCAGCGCTGTTGTGGCGCTGCAAGCTATCTGGAATTGAAGTGCCGGAAAAACTCGGCCAGGACCTGGTGCGTTATGCAGATGCTCATTATCCGGATTGTGGTTTTGCCTTTGCGGATATTCATCGCGTGATGTCGGTGGCAATGCTGGACAATCGCGACCAGCGACAGGAACTCATTGATGAGCTGGATCGCCTGTCACAGGCGCGCGACACCGAGCTCGACCGCTGCATGCTGCAGTTTGCGAAAGGATTTAATGCATTCGCGGATGACGATTATGCTGCTGCGGTGACACTACTGGAACCGGTTTTGTCGGGCAGCGTATTGCTCGGCGGCAGCAACCCGCAGCGTCGTATTGTTGAAGAGACATTCCTGGCCGCGCGTACGCTTGCAGGTCAGTCCGCTTAGCCAGACAGATCGGCCTGTGGCGCTGAGTTTGTGACAACGATGACGTGTGGCTCACGCCAGAACGCATAGGCCAGTAACATCGCCGCGTAGACCAGCAGCGTGACGAAGCCGCTTACACCGATAAAATCCAGGCTCAGGTAAATGCCGAAAGAGTAAATCGCCAGCGCGACAACAGGTACAATTTTTAACGCGATTTTTGGTAGTTTGAATGTTGCCCGTCGATAGGCCTCGGGATTCCTGTCATAAAGGTTGTACAAGGCCAGCACCGGGATGATGCCGAATATTATACCAACGGCGTTGCCGAGGATGGTGACGTATTGCAAGGTCATGCCAGTGACAATAGGCATCAGCCCAACAATGTAGAAAAGCGTTAGCAGGATGTAGGGCGTGCCGAACTTGTTCCTGACAGCGACTGAATGCGGCAGCCAGCCATCCTGCGTGGCCATATACAATCCTTTGGTACACCAGGCGAAAATTGAGTTCAGTGTCGTCAGTAACGCGATCATCACGCCGCCAAGAACAAAGAAGACGTAGAGCCCTGGTGGGAAGATTTCCCTGGCAACAAACGCCAGCGACTCACCCTGGACCAGTTCCAGCGGCAACACGCCAGTGGCGATGATGGCAATCGCAATATAAAGGAGTGTTACGAGTACCAGGGAGGTAATCATCACGCGTGGAATATTACGGCCCGGGTCCCTGGATTCGCCGCCGAGTTCGGAAATGAACTCACTGCCGATCATGCTGTAGCGAAGTATGTAGGCAGCAGCGATAAATGCCCCAATGCCTTCCGGCATGACCCGCTCAATGCGGGTGTAGTTTGAGAAATCCTGGACATGGGAATAGCCGAAGCCGATGAACAGGAGGAGTGAAACAATAAGAACAACCACCATCACCGATTGCAGGCGTGCAGCAGTTCTTAACCCAAGGAGATTCGCGGCGTAGCAGAGCGTCATCACGCCCGCAGAGATGAGGCCCAGGTTCATGCCGGGTGCCAGGGCATCCGCATAACTCGCGAAGCCGATGGCATAGGTTGCCAGCACCAGTTGTCCTGCGACCAGCAGTCCCAGGTAGAGAAACGCGGTTTTATGACCGAGTAAATCGCGAACGTAAGTATAGGTACCGCCAGTGGAGGGGATGGCGGCACCCAGTGCGGCGATGCTCAGGGAAGGAAGAAATACAATTCCGAGCGCGAGCAAGAATGCCCACGGCGTACCGTAACCTGTAATGCTGATGCCGATGCCGGTCAGGACAACCACCCCGGCACCGACAATTTGTCCCAGGGATATACTGAGCAGGTCCCAGAAGCCAAGCAGTTTTTTCGCGTCTTGCGTTGTGTCAATTGGCATGTTTCTGATGACTCTGTCTGAGTGGTGCAACAGCCTGATAGTATCGCACCTTGATATATCGCCCGTGCCGATAGACGGATAATCACATGGATCCAGATCGTGTATCTATCGTACGGCGGGCTCTTACAATGCTAATTAATAATGTAGGAGCCCGCCCAGCGGGCGATGCCTCAATGGGGCAGCAATGACCCGGAGTTTATTAACCACATGAGCGAAAACGATCGCCTTGGTCTCGAAGGAGTTTTCAACGAAAAAGACCTGCCGTTGCTAATACGGCGACAGGGTATGGCTGACTGGCGCGATGGCGTTGTGCGAATTCTCGATCGTCGCGCTTTGCCACACGATGAGCGATATGTTGATTGCTCGAGCGTTGAAGAAGTTGCGACCTGTATTGAAGACATGGTTATTCAGGGCGCATTTTCATTGTCCATCGCTGCAGGATATGGTCTTGCCCTCGCCGTCGTGGATGAAACGGGGTCAGATTGCCGTACGCGATTACATGCAGCCAGTGAACGATTGAAAAAAACCCGGCCCACTGGCCTGGCGCTACAGCGCATGCTGGCCGCATGCATGGTTGCAGCCGAAGAGGCGCTGGTTGCGGGCGAGTTGCCGATCCAGGCGATATTGGCAACGGTTAACCGGGGCGCCGCGGCACTTGCCCGTCAGGGTTATGAAACCGGACGCATCGCCTGCGAACTCCTGCCGGACAACGCAACAATCCTGACGCATTGTTTTCCGGATCGTTCGTACGCCTACATGCTGGTCGAGGCAAAGCGGACGGGTAAAACTCTGCGAGTGATCGCGAGTGAGACGCGGCCCTACTTGCAGGGAGCCCGTCTGACTTCGTTTTGCGCGCAACAGGCTGGCGCAGAGGTGAATGTGATTACGGACGGCATGGGTGGATTCCTGATGCGCCGTGGCGAGATTGATGCTTTTGTTACAGCGGCGGATCGGGTCTGTATGGACGGTACCGTCTGCAACAAAGTCGGGACGTATCAATACGCGTTGGCCGCGCAGGCAAACGAAGTGCCGTATTATGTGCTGCGCCAGAGTGGCCCCGACGTCGAAAGTGCGGACGAGTCCGGCGTGGAAGTAGAATTTCGTGATGGCGAGGAAGTCGTCAACATCTGCGGAACACGCACCGCTCCTTCCGGTATTGAAGGGCTTTACCCCGCGTTCGATATCACGCCAGCCAGCCTCGTCGCGAAAATTATCACTGATCGTGGTGCGTTCCAGGCAGCCGAAATTGCTGCTTACGTCGATGCACCACCTTTTGTTACTGATGCGGTTGTATAACTCAAAGGTATTTAGCATGTCACCCTGGAATTTTCTCAACAAAGATCTACCGGACGCCAACCTGCCGGAGCGCGCACAGTTTCGCGCAACACGCTGCCTGCCCGGGGAGATTGCACCCTACGTGCTGTTGCCCGGCGATCCGGCCCGTGCTGCGAGGATTGCAGAAGAGTGGTTTGACGATGGTCGCCTCGTCATGGCGAATCGGGAATTTCACTCTTATACGGGAACCTTCAAGGGGCTCCCGGTTTCGGCGATCTCCACCGGTCTCGGTAGCCCGGGTGCTGCAATGGTTGTGCAGGACCTGAAACCGCTTGGCGTCAAAGCAGCCATCAGGGTGGGAACTGCCGGATCTGTGTCGGCCGATGTCGTGCCGGGTGATCTCGTCATCGGCACGAGTGCGGTGCGCGACGAGGGGACCAGCCATAAATTTGTTCCGGCCATTTATCCGGCAACGGCGCATTTTGGATTGACCGGGGAACTCAGCCGCGCAGCAAAAGCAGATGGCGTCAAAGCGCATCTGGGAATTGTGCACACCTCTGACGTATTCAAAGGTCCGGCGCTCGCTGATGAGGTTGAGCGCTATGCAGAAGCAAACGTCCTCGCTTTCGAAATGGAAGCGGCAACGGTGTTAACACTCGGTGCGTTGTTGTCTGTCCCAACGGCCTGTATTTTCAGTATTGATGGCTGGGTTACGAATATTGCACAAGGCAACACCGTTCCGGATGCAAGTGCGCGTGATCGCGGTATCGTTAACGCGATTAATCTGGCATTGAGCGCGTTGCTCAGTTTTTCCGCAGAGGAGTAGAGCGTGCTTTACGAGATACAACGCGCCGAAGTTGCAGAGACGGCGCTCGGTCTTTTGACTACCGGCCTTATCGTCAACACGTCCGGCAATGTGAGTATCCGCGTTGGTGAACATGTTGTTATTACACCAAGCGGTCGGAATTATAAGTCGCTTACGCCACGCGATATCGCCGTCGTCGATTTAAAAGGTGACGTCATAGAAGGTGAGATGCTGCCGTCATCTGAAACGCCTTTGCACCTGGCAGTCTACGAATCGAATCCGAATGTTGGGGCTGTCGTCCACGTTCATTCGGTTTACGCCACGGCTGTATCGACGATCCTTGATCAGTTGCCGGCAATCCACTACCAGATGACAGACCTCGGCGGGCCGGTGCCGGTTGCGCCGTATCGGACGTTTGGCACGGCCGAGCTGGCCGCAGTCACATCGCAGGCATTACTGGGCCGTTCAGCGGTGATCATGAAAAATCATGGATCATTAACCACAGCAGATACATTGGACAAAGCGCTTGCTCGTTGCGTGACGCTCGAGTGGTGCTCGAAGGTATATCTCAAGGCATTGTCTGGTGGGACACCGAATATTTTGTCTACGGACGAGATGGTATTGGCACAGAAGCAAATGGACAGCTTTGACGCAAGACGGCAGGCATTCAAAGCTGTAAAGAATCAGAATTGATCCTCGTCTATCGCCCGCTGGGCGTAGTAAATTCGCCCGCACGGCGGGCTCCTACAATTCTTATTAGCACCTGTAGGAGCCCGCCGTGCGGGCGAATTTACTACGCCCAGCGGGCGATTCCCTAGCATCTGACACCTACAAAAAAGCGTATTTGAGACCAAAGATCAACGCGATCACATAGGCCGCAATACTGCAGTCTCGCGCCCGGCCGCTGATAATCTTGATTAGTACGTAGCTGATAAAGCCCAGCCCGATACCTTCAGCAATCGAGAACGACAACGGCATGGCAATTGCTGCAACTACCGCCGGTGCACTCTCGGTAATGTCATTCCAGTCAAGGTCGGCGAGGCTGCGCGCCATCAGGCAGGCAACGAACAGCAACGCAGACGCTGTCGCATAAGCAGGTACGCTTTGTGCCAGTGGTGCAAAAAACAGGCAGACAAGAAACAGCAGGCCACAAACCACAGCGGTAAGTCCGGTGCGTCCACCTGCCTCGACGCCAGCCGCACTTTCAATGTAACTCGTCGTCGATGATGTGCCAGCCAACGCACCGACTACGGTTGCACTGGAATCCGAGAGCAGTGCACGACGCAACCGTGGCAGCTTGCCGTCATCACCGAGCAGGTTGGCGCGCGTTGCGACACCGACCAGCGTGCCCGCCGTATCGAATATATCCACAATTAACATCGACAGGATCGGCGTCACCATGGATAGCTGCAGGGCACCGGCAATATCGAGTTGCAGAAATACCGGCGCTGGCGATGGTGGCATCGCGACGATGCCTTTGAATTCGGCGGCACCGAAAGTCCAGCCCAGCACGGTCGCAAACAAGATGCCGATGATCACTGCACCGGTAATCTTTCTTGCTGACAACGCTGCAATCGCGACGAAACCCAGAATGCAGGCAATCGGCTCGAAACTGGAAAGATCACCGATACCAACAAGCGTTGCCGGATGATCGACGACGATACCTGCGTTTTTCAGCGCAATGAAACCCAGGAACAAGCCGATGCCGGCAGCCATACCCAGTTTCAGATTGCGTGGTATCGCATTAACCAGCCATTCACGAACCGGCAAAACGCTTAACGCCACGAAAATCACACCGGAAACAAACACCGCGCCAAGTGCGGTTTGCCATGCATGACCCATACCCAGGACGACGCCGAAGGTAAAAAACGCGTTTTGTCCCATGCCCGGTGCTTGCGCGATCGGGTAATTCGCGTGCACGCCCATCACTATCGAGCCGAACGCAGCGGCGATACAGGTGGCAACAAATACGGCACCGAAATCCATGCCGGCCTGGGACAATATCGAGGGATTTACGACCGTGATGTAGGCCATCGCAAGAAAAGTCGTCAGGCCACCCAATGACTCAACGCGCACCGTTGAGCCATGTTTTTTCAGTTCGAAAAACGTTTCCAGTGACTTCATGGGAGATTACTCAAGCAGATTTCCCGCTCACGGCTGCCGTTCATTCGGCATTCTTGTTTGTTTTCGCTGCAGGCAGCTGGTTTTCGTAACGCGGCCAGTCTGCGAGCAAGGCCTGCACGACAGTATTACCGACCAGAAATGCCGATTCCAGTGCCGGACGCCCCCTGTCCGGGTACGGCAGCGTTTTGCTCCAGACCGCGGTTTTCCCGGGTGGCGGCATCGTCAGGTTGCTGGCAGTACGCAGGACGAGTACGCGCTCGATATCGACGATTCCGGTGCGCGCCAGCCTGTGTAACGCCGTCATCGTGCCGCTGTCCTCCATATTGGCAGTCATGAAGTTCGCGGTTTCTCCGGCGTACAGGCGCATCCAGTCATTGGCCCATTGATTGAAATGCCGTCCGTGCCAGTACGTGCTGGAACTCAGCGTGTCACCTACCGTGACGAAAGGCGCTTTTTGCGCCAACGGATAGCCGTGAAAAAGTTTGCGATATTCCGCAATGCCCGACGAGTCCCCGAGGTCGAGGTCACGGGTTATGGAGTAAGCCCAGTCCACCAATTGCGTGTTCAGGCTGAATGAAATGGTATCCAGTGTCCAGCCAGTGGCGATACCGTCGAGACTTTCGGCTGGCGCGGTCGATCCCAGCGGGAAAAGTCCGTACGGCCAGTCTTCCGGAATCTCACGAGCGTCAATTTCATACAACAAATCGCCATCTACAATATGCCTGGCCCACGCGGCCGATCCCAGTGACATGTCTGCCGGATCGCCACCTGCGACGCCGGCAATCAGCCAGTATGCTTTTGACAGATCGAATCTCGGATCGGCGCCGAGCGCCATAATGGTAGCCGTGGCATTCGCGATGCCGCCGCCCAGGAGCACTGCCATGACGCCCTGATCATTGAGGTACAGCTCGCTTTCGCCGAGCGGGAAAGGCATGGTTCTTTCGAGCGGCAAACGCTCCACCCAAAACTGCAGTTCTCCCGGTGCATCGCCGCTGGCTTCGCCAATTTCATACATTGCGGCTATAACCACCTTGATCGGCTCTCGCGTCTCATCGGCAACGGCCGGCAGCATCAATATTGATCCGGTAATTGCCAGGGCTATCGCGCAGTGCATGAATTGACGACACATAGTTATTATTCCCCTATTGTTCTTATTCCGCGCAACCGCTTCATCTTAGCGCAACTGCCGGCAAGCCCGCATCTGTGTCTTTCATATGCTGCGGATTGTTGCTGGCGCTCGCGACTCCGGCGTGCCAAAAAGGTCAGGCAGGAGGATATTATTCTCATTACAATATTCGTTTCCTCCGTTCTACAGAAGAAAACAATGCAAGCGATGCATCGATCAAACTCCCGAAGGCTGTTAATTGCCATTTCGTTGCTCGTTTCGTGCGCCTGCAACGCGCAGCACAATACCGCTTACAAATTTCAGTCCATCGATACGACAGTTTCATCGCGTGGCGTCGCGGTTCCGGTAACTTACGTGCATCCGCTCGTGGCGGAGGGGGGGTCTTTTCCTCTCGTCATCATGCTGCATGGTCACGGTGGCACGAGAAACGAGGCCGGTGGATACACTCGCGTCGCAGAGGGATTGGCAGCAAAAGGCATCGCCTCTATCAGGATGGACTTTCCAGGCTGCGGCGACAGTACGGAGTCTTTCGCGAATAACAACCTGAGCAACATGCTGCTGGATATTCAGGCGTCGCGTGAGTATGCCCTCGCGAGGCCAAAAGTCGACCAACAAAGGATCGGTTTGCTTGGTTACAGTATGGGCGGCCGCCTGGCTTTGCTGCATGCATCGTCTGAGGAGACCTACAAGGCAGTTGCCACCTGGACACCGGCGGCTCAGAATGGAGCGGACAGTATGTTCGGGTTTTTCGGTGGGCCGGCGGCCTGGGCGGACCTGAAGGCGCGTGCTGCCAGCGAAGGAGCGATAACTTTTACAACACGCTGGGGGCAGGAGCAGCAACTCGGGCTGAAATTTTTTACAGACATGGAAGAAAGCCGGCCGCTTGATGGGGTGGAAAACATCAAGGCGCCGCTACTCGTGTTGTACGGTGATCTTGACGACGTCGTACTCCCGAGCGTTTCTGAATCAGTTCTTGCAGCCGCAATTAACAGCCCGGAAGTTGTGCGCCATATCGTTAAGGGCGCAGACCACGGACTGGGATTGTATAGCGATGAGTTCTCGTTATCTGAGGATGCTGTCCAGACTACGATCGAGTTCCTGAGTCAGCGGCTCTGACTACGTGACAAAAGCCGGACTAGCCTGCAAGTTGCTAATCGCTTTCCAGCGAGATGTAACAGTCCGGCGTAAATCGAGGCAGGCAGACACACTGAAACAACAGGTCGGTGTCACCACTGTTATAAATGCGCTGCGAGGTATCTGCCGGTATTGCTACGACGTCCCCTGTTGCGACCGCGTACGTCGGCCTGTCACCGACCTCCATCTGCCCTTCGCCGGCAAGAATGATGTACCACTCGTTGACGCTGAGTTTGTGCAACTCCGTAGTTACTCCGGGTTCGACCCTCGTTTCAGCGAGCGAAAAGTCCTGGATGTCCGGCGAATTCACGATTTCCCGGATAAAACATCGCTCCCGCGTCCAGAATTCGTCTGCTGTGCGTGATCCGTCACTGGGGTCGGTCATGCCGGTTTCCGTTTGTTTGATCTCGAGAGACAATATACTCGCCCTGAGGTGTTGACCACTTAAAAGGACCGCTATGAAACCTGATCATGCAACACCGCCAGTCTCTGAGTTGCTGAACCTGTCCGGGCGCAGAGCGCTGGTGACCGGTGCGAGCGGCAATATTGGTCGCGGTATCGCGATGCGACTTGCTGCAGCAGGCGCCGATGTCATTGTCCACTGCCTGCAGGATGCCGATGGTGCTGCGCTCACTGTCGATAAGATAAAAACCGCTGGCGGCAGTGCGTCGGCGGCACAGGCGGACCTTGGATCTGCCCCGCCGGTAAACGAATTTTTTGCGCAGCTCGATAGTGCCGGCGACGTTGTGGGCCTGGTTGTCAACAATGCCGCAATTCAACCTGTAACAGAGCTTGCGGATATTTCTGCGGAAGAATGGCGGAGTGTGATGTCGGCCAACCTGGACAGCGCATTTTTCGTAACTCAGGCAGCAGCGCGTCGCATGCGCGAGCATGGCGTAGGGGGAGCCATCGTCAACATTGCATCCATTGAGGGGTCGGACCCGGCCAGCGGACACAGTCACTACGCGACCAGCAAAGCCGGGCTCCTGATGCTGACACGGGCTTGCGCGCTCGAATATGGGCGTGACGGCATACGCTGCAACGCAGTGTCCCCCGGCCTTATCGAGACGCCCGGCATTGAACAGTCCTGGCCGGACGGGGTTACGCGCTGGCAGGAAAAGGCGCCGCTTGGGCGAATGGGCGATGTCAGTGATGTCGCTGACGCCGTCCTGTTCCTGCTCAGTCCTGCGGCTCGCTGGATCAGCGGTGCCAATTTACTGGTCGATGGCGGGATGTCTGCGGTTTCCAGGTGGTAATATTCGGCTAGCCCCACAAAATAACGAAAAGAGTCTATGGCAACCAAACACATGAATGCAGCGCCCGGCGACTTCGCCGGGACCGTACTGATGCCCGGCGATCCGCTGCGCGCCCAGTACATTGCAGATACCTACTTTGAAAACGCACGGCGTGTTACCGACGTACGCAACATGTGGGGCTTCACCGGCGAGTACAAAGGCATGCCCATATCGGTGATGGCGCACGGCATGGGGATTCCGTCTGTGTCGATTTATTGCACTGAGCTGATTACTGAATACGATGTGCAGCGCATCATCCGCGTTGGCAGCTGCGGCACGACCCATCCCAAAGTAAAACTTCGCGATGTGTTGATTGCGTCAGGAGCGTCGACCGATTCCGGCGTCAACCGAATTCGCTTTGGCGGTTACGACCTCGCAGCGCTGGCGAGTTTTTCGTTGGTGCAAAATGCAGTGAAAGCAGCTGAAGAAAACAAAGTCAGTTATCACGTTGGCAATATCTTTTCGGCGGATCTTTTTTACACGCCGGACACCGACATGTTTGACACCATGGCCCGCTACGATGTGCTCGGTGTCGAGATGGAGGCGGCGGGTATTTATCCCATCGCTGCGGAGCACCGTGTCGAGGCGCTTGCGATCTGTACAGTCAGCGATGACATCCGTACTGGTGAAGCGTTGTCGTCGGATGAGCGCCAGACGACCTTTGACGAAATGATCCTGGTTGCTTTGGAGACAGCACGGATGAGCGAACAGTCATGACGCTCGCAGCAGTACCGTCAACAAGACAACTGCCCGATCTTGGTCGGGTGGCGCTGGTGGATGAGGTGGGCGTAAAAGAGCGTGCCGCCAGATTCCAGACCCGCAGTATCAAGAAAGAATCGAAGATCGAAGCGCTGAAGATGATTCTCAGCATGATCGACCTGACCACGCTGGAAGGCCAGGATACGCCCGGAAAAGTGCAGCAGCTTTGCCAGAAGGCGATACACCTGCACGATGCCATGCCTGATTTGCCGCATGTAGCTGCAGTCTGTGTTTATCCAACGATGGTTGGAGTAGCAAAAAAAGCATTGGCTACGCACAACGTAAATGTTGCGTCAGTTGCAACCGCTTTTCCAAGCGGCATGGCACCACGCCAGATTAAGCTGGAAGAAACGCGTATCGCTGTTGAAGATGGTGCGGACGAAATTGACATGGTGATTTCGCGCGGCGCGTTTTTGCAGGGCGAATATGCATTTGTGTTTGACGAGATTGCGGCAATCAAGGAAGCCTGTGGCGCTGCACATTTGAAAGTCATACTTGAAACCGGCGAACTAGGCACCCTGGACAGGGTCCGCCGGGCAAGCGTTTTGGCGATGCACGCCGGCGCCGATTTCATTAAGACATCGACCGGGAAAATACAGCCGGCAGCGACGCTGCCGGTGACGTTGGTCATGCTGCAGGCAATTCGTGATTTTTATTACGAAACAGGACGCATGATCGGCATGAAACCAGCCGGCGGTATTTCAACCGCGAAACTGGCGGTGCATTACCTGGTCATGTTGCGCGAAACGCTGGGCAATGCATGGATGACGCCGGAATGGTATCGCTTTGGCGCCAGTTCGCTGGCGAATGACGTATTAATGCAACTGCAGAAACAGGCGACGGGCATTTATCAGTCGCCAGACTATTTCTCAAAAGATTAGGAAGGTCGGAAAGTGAGTACAGATCCAAACAAGCTTGCCTTTAACGACGGTTGGCAATATGCGCCGGCTCCGGAAAGTACAGATCATGTGAAAATCGACGATCAGTATGAGTTGTTTATCGGTGGTGAATTCGTTGCACCGGAAGAGGGGCGCTATTTCGAATCCATCAACCCGGCCACGGAAGAAACACTGAGTAGCGTTGCGCTGGCATCAACCGTCGATGTCGATCGCGCTGTCAAAGCTGCGCGTAAGGCATATAACGGCGCCTGGTCGAAGATGAAGGCCGCGGATCGCGGTAAATACATCTATCGAATTGCACGCATCCTGCAGGAACGGGCGCGTGAGTTTTCGGTCATCGAATCGCTGGACGGTGGCAAGCCGATTCGCGAATCACGGGATATCGATGTGCCACTGGCTGCCGCGCACTTTTTTTATTATGCGGGATGGGCAGACAAGCTGGAGTATGCCTTTCCTGGGCGCAAGCCCGGACCGCTCGGCGTCGCCGGCCAGATTATTCCCTGGAATTTTCCGTTGCTGATGGCCGCATGGAAAATTGCCCCGGCACTGGCCTGCGGTAATACGGTTGTCCTCAAACCGGCGGAGACCACGCCGCTAACCGCACTGAAACTGGCAGAAGTTATTCGTGACGCCGGACTGCCACCTGGCGTTGTGAACATTATTACCGGAGCAGGTGAGACCGGTGCGGCGATTGTTAATCACGAAGGTGTGGACAAAATAGCGTTTACCGGTTCAACCGAGGTTGGACGTTTGATCCAGCGTTCAATTGCTGGCAGCGGCAAAAAATACACGCTCGAACTTGGCGGCAAGGCAGCCAATATTATTTTCGACGATGCAGCAATCGACGAGGCAGTTGAAGGAATCGTCAACGGTATATTTTTCAACCAGGGACATGTCTGCTGTGCCGGCTCACGCCTTATCGTGCAGGAGTCGGTAGCCGACGAAGTCGTGCGCAAACTGAAGGACCGTATGGAAACACTGATCGTCGGTGACCCACTCGATAAAAATACCGACATTGGTGCGATCAACTCGGCATCACAACTGGAAACGATTGAGTCCTATCTGCGAATAGGCCAGCAAGAGGGC
>SMUY01211162.1_pt1 | contig 29189 bp, 27 predicted proteins | sample 2456441 | NCBI WGS metagenome assembly SMUY01 (sample SAMN11095931, study PRJNA526329) | marine sediment metagenome | biome: Marine sediment; feature: Surficial sediment; material: Deep marine sediment; isolation source: Hadal surficial sediment | place: Pacific Ocean | collected 2014-11 | depth...
CGACCAGCCTTTCGGCAGCCATCCGCCAGGCGGTCCATGACGTCGACCCTGACCAACCCATCCATCACATCCGCACCACGGAAGACCTCATGGCGGCGTCTGTGGCCGCCCCTCGATTTGCGACGGTCCTCTTCGGTTTGTTTGGGGCGCTGGCCCTGTTGCTCACGGTCGTCGGCATTTACAGCGTGGTGTCGTATCAGGTGACCCAGCAGACTCACGACATTGCTGTGCGATCGGCACTTGGAGCTAGCCGCCGACAGATGCTGTGGGAACTGCTCCGGCAGGGATTGCAACCGGTGTTGGGCGACACCGCTTTGGGCATCGTGGTCGCGTTCGCTGTCGCTCGACTCTTCTCAGCGCTGTTGTTCGGCGTGACGGCAGCCGATACGCAGACGTTTGCTACCGCTGCCGTCGGGCTGATGGGGGTCGGGGTCCTGGCGATCTGGCTTGCAGCGGGTCGAGTGACACGCGTGGATCCGATGGAAGCACTCCGGACCGAGCAGTAAGTCACACTCCGTTACTGCTTGGCCTTCCTCCGTTTCGCCCAATACGCCTTCATTCGCTTGGAGACGGCCTTTCTGGCCGCGGCATCCATAGTCGACCGTTTCCGCGTGGCCTTGGGCCGAGCAGCGGTGGCCTTGGTCTTGGTTGTGGCCTTCGCCTTGACCTTCCCCCCCCCAAGGATGTCGGCTGCCTTCTGCAGGGCGTCGATGTCTCGCTGGAGCTTCTCGATCTGGGCGTGTTTGGCCCTGAGGGCCTCGGTGATCTCTTGCATAGGTGAAATAGTAGTGACGGTCCTGGCGGGATGTCAACACACTAACTCGCAGGCGAGAAGGCCCGACCCGGTAAGTTCTACGGATGCAGCTCCGTACCGCTCGTCGTTCCCAGTGGGAGTCGCTTACTCTGATTTCTTGTTCGCCCGCGTGTGCGACGCCTCTGCTTTTGGGAGCTCTTCTTAACCCTCTGGAGTGGACCAACAGTTCATGGTGACAATCCTGCATCGCATACTCAGATGAGCTCGGGGTCGGTCAACACCTCGACCAAGCAGTCCGTGGTGAAACCCTGCGTCGCACCGAGAACCGTCGTGGCAATGCCGCGCACGGCCGGTACACGGCGCGCCGAGGGAGCATACCGGCCTGTATTCGACCGAGAAGCAACGCCGGCAACCGGGATGCAGCGGGGCTTTCACCACGAGCTGCTGGCAGGGCCATGATGGTCCGTGGCCTCCTGCCACGCTCCCGGGAGCATCGCCACCTCCGGGACACAAGGGCCGAAACCACCGCAATTGGTCGCGAAGTCCGGGTTATGGAGAGAGGTTTGCTACACCTCCAGATGACTTGCCCGTTGCTCCGTCCAGATCGTCAGCGACGACGACCTGGTCCTTCTTTCGTGATGTCTCCTGGAGCGACACCCTGCCGCGACGGCCGCTCTCCCGCCAGCGTCATCCGATGTCCGAAGTGGGTGCGCATCGACAGCCACGCCATCCCTGACCGCCGCGCGAGAGCACACAGCTCATCCCCACGAAACGCCCGTTTGACCGAGAGCGGTCCGTCGTGGCGGAGGACCGCGTTGAACGGCCGGGTGAAGAGCCAACTCCAGGCATAGTGTCGCCACCGCCGCACCAGGTCGTTCACCACGACCCCGCGGGTCGCCAGCCGATCGAACGCGCGCAGCGTCCGGACGACGTCATCGTCGGTCATGTGGTGCAGAAAGAGCGCGCAGGTGACGTAGTCGAAGGCACCGTCCCGGCACGGCGCCAGGTGCACGTCGGCACAGACAAATCGCAGTTGGTCATCCGCCGGACCGCGGCGCCTGGCACAGTCGAGCGCGCGCAGGCTGATGTCGAGCGCCGTGACCCGCAGCACGAAGCCCCGATCCCGACCCCACCGGATCAGCGCTCGCGCGAGGTCGCCGCCGCCGCTCGCCACGTCGAGCACGGTAATGCGCTCCCCGACCGTCCACCCCCGACTGAGCTCCTCGAATCGGTACAACGTGGCCCGTGTGCCCCCAAGCCAACGGCTGATCGCCCCGAGGAACCGGTAGACCTCGTCGATCACCTCCTGCGGTGGGATGTGATCGTCCATGTACTCGTGCTCGAGCGAGCGGCGCGCCATCCACATGAGGGTCAGTCGAGGGGCGTGCGTCCGACCGCGACATGCATCAGCGGAGAGACCAGCGCCGAGAGGTCGCGGAGGACCCAGGCCGCCCGGCGTTCGGTGCGAGAGAGACGGAGCAATAGCCGGCCGAGACGGTTCGCCGTCCGCCCCATTGTCAGCCGACGTCGCGCATAAGCCCGAAGATTGCCCGAGACGATCGCCTCGGCCGCCGCCCGCGTCGACGCCAGGGCGAGGGCGATGCCATCGCCGGTGATCGGGTCGGGTGTCCCCGCGGCGTCGCCGACCAGCATCAGCCCGTCGTCCTCGTCGACGATCCGCGGCACACACAGCCCGAGCGGCGCGGCCGCCAGCACCGGGGTCGTGAACTCGATGTGCGTTGCCCGGTCGCGCAGTCCGGGGATCGCGGACAGCAGGTGGGTCACGCCATCGGGACGGAACCGAGCGTAGTCGAACAACGCGGCGACGAGCGCTTCGCCGCCTCCGGTCGGGGCGAGATACAGCTCGCCGTCGTCGTGGAAGAACACCTCGACGCGGTCGCCAAGCCCCTCCAGACCGGCGACATGGGTCGACAGCCCCACCCGGAGGGGTCGCGCCACCGTCGCGGGGAGACGCCGGTGGAACATCGACCGCGCGCCATCGGCGCCAACCAGGAAGCGGGCTCGCTCGCCTCGATACGCTGTGCCGGGACGCGCATCGACGTTGGGCGTGCTCGCGGCCCGCGCGAACAGCCAGGCGTCGAACCGGTCCCGCCGCACCACGAGGCCATGTCCCGCCGGGAAATCGGCGTTGACCGACACACCGGCGGCCTGGAACCGGAGCCCCCGCACCCGCGGCGCGTCGGGCACACCGACGATCTCCCGGAGCGCCGCCACCCCGTGAGGCAGCAACCCCTCGCCACACGGCTTGAGCCGCGGATGCCGCGCCTTCTCGTAGAGCACGACCCGCACACCCCGGCCACCCAGCTCCACGGCCAGCGCCGCGCCGGCTGGACCGCCGCCCACGATCGTGACATCAGCTCGAGACATCGCTTCCCGGTGACAGCGTCACATGTGCAGCACGTGTGCATGACACGCGGAGGTGTCGAGACTCACCATGACAGGGTCAGCATCTCCGCCGCGAAACCGGGTCCCAACGCCATCATCAGCCCCAGGTCGCCCGGCTCCGGTCGGCCCGAGGCGAGCAGGTCGTGCAGCATGAACAGCACGGACGCGCTCGACTGGTTGCCATAGCGACGCATCGTCTCGCGCGCGTTCTCGATCGCGTGATCGTCGAACCCGAACGCCGACCGATAGGTCGCCATCACCTTCGCCCCCCCGGGATGGAGCACGTGGTGGGTCACGTCAGCGAGGGTCAGGCCCTGGTCTTCCACAAACCGCTCGACGACCGGTTTGACCGCGGTCGCGACGAACCGCGGCACGCCGCGCGACAGGATGAGCCGCATGCCATCAGCCGTGAAACGCCAGCCCATCAGGTCGGGGGCCTCTTTGAACAGATGCGAGCGTGTCGCGACCACGGCTGGACCGCTGCCTGTCGTGTCGTCGCCTCCCAGCAGGACCGCCGCCGCCCCGTCCCCGAAGAGCGCCGCACCGATCAGATCGGTCGCCGTCCGGGCCGACGGCGAGAAAACCAAACTGCACAGCTCGACCGACAGGACGAGCGCCCGCTGATTGGGATAGGCGCGTAACATATCCGACGCTCGGATCAGCGCCCCGGCACCGCCGGCGCAGCCGAGACCGAACAGCGGCAGCCGGCGTACGTCGGCGCGCAGTCCCAGCCGCACTGCCACGCGCGCATCCAGGCTGGGCGTGGACAGACCTGTTGTCGTCACGAAGAAGACGTGGTCAATCTGGTCGGCAGCTATCCCCGACGTCTCGAGACACGTCCGGGCCGCGCGCTCGGCGAGGTCGAGTCCGCACTCCACGAACACGTCATTGCGGGTTTCGAACGTCTGGCCCTCGGCGTACCAGTCGAGCGGCCGCACCAGATACCGCGTCTCCACGCCGGTGCGGTCGAAGACCGGGAGCAACCGCTCCATCGCCCGGTCGCCACGACAGACCCGGGCCATCGCGTCGCGGGTGTCCGACTGCTCGCAGCGGTGGGGGGGCAACGCCGTGGCGACCGACACAATGCGAGGCATGGGTGCAGACCGAGGCTCTTCGCCACATGATACACGGCCGCCCTTCGCTAGCTCAGCGTCTCGGCACGAGACTTCCTGTCAGGCGTGTGGGATAATGCAGCCTTGCACGCCATATCCTTTCGGTACGCTCCCGTATCGTCGGTGCTGGCGAACAGGCACGAAACCCTGGTCCGGATTCGGCACGTCCCGGAGACTACGCGAACGACCATCAGGAGGACCGCTGTGAGAACCACTCAGTCCCTCGTCGCCATGCTGTTGTGCTCGGCCGTGCTGATGCTCCCGGGGAGCGCGGCCGCCCAGGCGACCGGCTCAGAGGAGCCGACCTTCGCGAGTGATGTCGCGCCGATCCTCTACGAGTCGTGTATCAAGTGCCATCGCACCGGCCAGATCGCGCCGATGTCGTTGATTACCTATCAGGAGGTACGGCCGTGGGCGCGGTCGATCAAGAACAAGGTCGAGACACGCGCCATGCCACCCTGGCACCTCGACCGTCGCATCGGCATCCAGGTGTTCAAGAACGATCCGTCGCTGACCGACGAGCAGATCGCGACGATCGTCACGTGGGTCGACAATGGCGCGCCACAGGGCAATCCGGCCAACACGCCGACCCCACCCGAATTCGCACCCGCAGATGCCTGGCAGATCGGCGAACCGGACCTGGTGGTGCGGTTCCCCGCCTACACGGTGCCGGACGCCGGCCCTGATATTTTTGGCAACCTGTTGACGGAGTTCGGTCTCGACGAAGACCGCTACATCACCGCCATCCAGACGCGTCCCGTCGGAGACAGCTCCCGGCGGGTGGTGCACCACGCCCTGTCGTATGCCGTGGAACAGAACGAAGAGGGCGAATCGATGGGCGGGGGACTGTTCCTGGTAGAGTACGCGTCGGGCAAACAGGCGGAAATCTACCCGCCGGGCTCCGGTCTGCTGCTCCCCGGCAACACCCAGGCGAGGCTCAGCTTTCACCTCCACTCGATCGGTGAAGAGATCGACGCCGCTATGGAGTTGGGCATCAACTTCCTCCCCAAGGGAACGGAACCCGAGTTCATCCGCTATTCGAAGCAGCTCGGGGGCTCGCAGGGCCAGATCATCGGCGTCCTCGATATTCCCGCCGGCGAGACGACCCGCTCGGACGGCTACACCCGGTTCAACAAGGCGGCGCGCATCACGATGTTCCAGCCGCACATGCACATGCTGGGTAGGTATCAGTGCATCGAGTTCATCTATCCGACCCAGCCGGTCCGAGCCGAGACGGTGAACTGCGCAGGCTTCGACTACAACTGGCACATGAACTACAACTACGCGGATGACACGGCGCCACTTATCCCAGCCGGCACCATCCTGCACGTGACCAGCTGGCTCGACAACTCGACGAACAACCGAGGCAATATAGACCCGAGTAACTGGGTCGGCAGCGGGCAGCGCACCATCGACGAGATGGCGTTCGCCTGGATCGGCTGGTATGACCTGACCGACGAGGAGTACGAGGCCGAGGTGGCCGCCCGGCAAGAGAGTCGGCAGAAAGCCGAGAACTAGCGCAGCTTCGCCTCGAACCGCCCGGATGACATCGGCTCCGCATCGCTAGCCGGGCTGTCTCAGAGCCCCGCTACGCGGGGGCTAGACAACGTGCACCGGGCGACGAAACATTGACCTGAAGGCTGGCGACGTCGCACATAGAAGAACATGTCTAGCATCGCGCCATCTATGAGAGCACCCGCGTCGAGTCGGTTGATCTGGCTCGTAGCGACGTTGTGTCTGGCGGTCGTCCTCGGTGCCAGCGAAGGTGCCTACGCGCAGGCCGATCCACAGAACTACATGTTCAACTCGGGACAAACCATTCAGCCGTTCTTCGAGGGCTGGGCGCACAACGCGGACGGCAGCTTCGAGATGCACTTCGGGTACCTCAACCGGAACTATGTCGAGGAGCTGCACGTACCGATCGGCGCGGAGAACCGGATGGTCCCGGACGGTCCGGATCGAGGCCAGCCGACGTTCTTCTACCCGCACGTCAATCACCGCGTGTTCAGCGTGACGGTCGCGGCCGACTGGGGCGACAAGGAGCTCGTGTGGCAGATAACGGTCCGCGGCGAAACCTTTCGAGCGATCGCGTGGCTCCAGCCGGAATGGGAGATCGGGGTAAACGCCGGCGGTAGGTTCTTCGCGACGGCTGACGGCGCTGACACCAACGAGGCGCCGACACTGGCCGTTGATGCCGCCCGCACGATCACCTTACCCGCCGCGCTGACGATGACCGCCACCGTCAGCGACGATGGACTACCGGAACCGCGCCAGCGCGGGGGCCGGGGCGGCGGCAGAGGCACGCTGCCCACCTTCGAGCGGGATCCCGATGGACCCACTCTGCCGGTCAACATTCCGCAGATTCAGAGGGCCGCCCGTAGCGGTCCGACCCGCACGCGGGTGGAGCGGGTGAACGTGACCTGGACACAGTGGCGCGGCCCGGCCGGTGTGACGCTGGCGTCGCAGGGCGAGCCGCAAGATGGCGTGGCCACCGTCACCGCCACCTTCGAGTCACCCGGCGAGTACGTGTTCACAGTGCAGGCCTCCGACGGACCCGAGACCGTGACCGAGACCGTCGCGGTCACCGTGCGCTGACATCTGGCAGCGGGTCGGTCCAACCAACCACCCTTTCCTTACGCAGCGAGCAGCCGCTCGATTTGCGCCGACAGCTCTTCGTATGGCAGGTCCCCGGGATTGTAGAGTCGCACAATGCCCTCGCGGTCGATGATGACCAGCGTCGGCGTGGTACTGACCCCGAAATCCAGGAAGTTCTGCTGGCTCACCGGCACGCTCATCCAGGACGGAATGGGGTACCGCTCTTGGTAGGCGCCGCGTAGAAACTCGAGCTCCTCTTCCGGCGTGGCGTCCTGGCCGCGTGCCACGTAGCCGTAAAGCTGCGTCGGACCCACGATGGCGAGGCCGCGATCACCATAGGTCGCATGCAGCTGCTCGAGAATCGGCAGCTGCCGCTTGCAGTCCGGACACCAGTGCGCCCAGAAGAACGCGACGACCACCTTGCCCTTCAGGCTGTCGGCTGACGGGAGCGGCGCGCCGAGATAGTGCTCGACATCGAGCACCGGAAACGGCTGCCCTTCCAGACCCAGCAACAGGGCGTTCTTCTGGATCCGGGTCTCGATCGAGGTGCCTCGATAGCGCTCGCGCTGCGCGGCCAGGAACCCGACCGCGCCCGTTCGATCGCCGGCGGCATCCAACACGTGGCCAAGCACCTCGATCCCGGCGCCCAGTGCCGTCGGCAACTGCCCTTCCGCGTCCAGGGCTCGCGCGTCGAGCAGCGCAACGCTGCCGTCGTGCGCCTCGCGTGCGTACTGCTCTGCCACATCCCAGCGCTCGGCGAAGCTGGCACCGCGACCCAGCCACGACGCCGCCACCAACCAGGCTGGAGACGACGCATCGTGGTGCGGGCGCTGCTGCTCGATGAGCGCCTGCGCCGCGTCGACCTCCTCGGCCCAGGCCATGTCGCGCATCTGGCCAACGAGCTCCGAGATCTCGATCGCCGCACCCTCCGGCGCCGCCGTGACCTCGACCGCCGGCGCCGCAGACCCGCAGGCCAGGCTCAATACCGACGCGAACACGAACGCGAGACCCACGATGCTCTTCACCACCATCCGGGCGCCTCCCTGTCGTTGATGACCCGTGCGTTCACGAATTCTACCCTGCCACCCCCGGCCTGGGACATCGATGGCCGACACAGGTAGTTGCAGTAACAGACGCGTCAGCCGGCACGGTGGATCCCGACCGTGCGGTCCAGCTCCCCGCCACCGCGATCGGACAATCCCGATCGTGGTCGTGGCGTCTGGCCCTATACTCGTCACGATGATGCCGCTCAGATCCCGTCACCCGGCGTTCGCGCGGCTCGGCCCGTGGACGCTACTCTCCGCGCTCCTCACGCTGGTCGCGTGCACTGTAGACAACGCCGTCGATGAGGCGGACACCGGGACAGCCGGGCAGGGTGATGCCGTGGCCGCGGAGGGAACCGAGGCCCCTGGTCCCATGTTCATCAGCCTCGAGCCTTGGGGCGAGGTTGATTTCGAACGGGGCCAGTTTCCATCCAGGGACGCGTGTCTCGCCCTCGTACGCTCATTGCCGACCTACTCCTTCTACACGACGTCGGAACGGTGCGAGTCGATCATCGACCCGGTCTATTGCACCGTCTGGCGAGACGGCGACGACGACCGCGACAGCATCGGCTGTCACAAGGGCCCGGGGGGCTGCGAGATCGAGCTCCGGCGCCACGATCTCGGTGTCGAGGCCGGGACGCGGACCGTCTCGGCCCGTTGCGAGGCCTACGCGCTCGACGACGCCTGGGAGCAATACCTGGCAGCGACGCAGACCACCCTGCGCCCGCCGCAGTAGCCCCGGCGGGACACTGTCTCAGGGGTCCTCCCCCACACGACCCCGCCGGTGAACAGATACCGGGAGCGGCTCAGAGGTTGTCGTACGGATAGCCGACGAAGTCGTCCGCCGCTTCCGGTTTCAACAGCAGGATGGTCGGGCCAAACGCCAGCGTGTACCGTCCGTCTGACTGACGCCTGATCACGACCGCCTGACGCGTCTCGAGCTGCCAGTCGTGTACCTCGTCCCATACATCGATGCCCACTTCGATGAAGTCGGGGAATTTGCGGCTGCTCTTGAGGAACGTGCGCTGCAGCCGGCGCACCTGGCCTACCGCCGGGCAGATGGCCACCGCGCAGGTGGCGTGCTCGACCCGGAGCTCGTCGCGAATGTCCTCCAGCAGCCCGGTGACCCTCTGCAGCGCCTGGCTGTTCTGACCGGCTTCCACGCCCAGCAAAACAGGTGCGCCACCCAGCGCCGCACCATTCAGCAGTTCTCGTCGAGACAGCATGAGAGGTCCTCCGGGTGCACGACGGCGTCTCGTCCTGACGCTGTACAGTGCAACCCGCGTGCCTGGCTGACGGGCACGCAACGGGCCAGCAGCGCCAGTGACCGGGTGTCATCTGTCCCTTCGCTACGACAGTGGAGCACCCCGCGGAGGACATCTGTACTCGAGCCCTCCCCCCCCGCCGGGTGGGCTGTCCTCGTCGTAGTGTCTCGTCGCCCGTCGCGGTGCCCCGCTCAGCGCCACCATCGGATTGACCCGGGCTGCAGTCCGGCCGCTACCGAGAGACGGACACGGCTCTAACCCCGCGTGATCTGGCTGATCACGTAGCCGCCGGACCGCTCGTCGAGCTCGAGCGCAAGGAGGCCGCGGGTCTGCGCCTCCTCGAGCAGGTCGTTGAACGACCCGAACCCGTAGGCGGACTCGTTGAATCCGGGACGCCGCCGTTTCAGCGTCTGCTTGATCATCGACCCCCACAGCTTCGCCCGGTCGCCCCGTTCGGCGTAGATCGCCTCAGCGGTGTGCAACACGAGGTCGATCGCCTGCTGGGCCGGATCGTCCTGCGACGCCGGTACCCCCGTCTTCTTCCGCGACGCCCCAGTCGCGCTCGTGGCACGACCCTTCCCGCGCTGACGCCGACGCACTGACGGCCGCTCGGCAACCAGGTCGTCATAGAAGATGAACTCGTCGCAGTTGTTGACGAGCAGGTCGGAGGTCGAGTTCTTCACCCCGACCCCGATCACCGACTTGGCGTTCTCGCGCAGCTTGCTGACGAGCGGCGAGAAGTCGGAGTCGCCGGAGACGATGACGAACGTGTCGATGTGCTCCTTCGTGTAGCACAGGTCGAGCGCGTCGACGACCATCCGGATGTCGGCCGAGTTCTTCCCCGATTGGCGCGCGTGCGGGATTTCGATCAGCTCGAACGCCGCTTCGTGCATCGTCGCCTTGAACTCCTTGTAGCGATCCCAGTCGCAGTAGGCCTTCTTGGCGACGATGCTGCCCTTCAGCAGCAGCCGCTCGATGATCGGCCGGATGTCGAACTTTGCAAGGTTGGCGTCGCGGACGCCGAGCGCGACGTTCTCGAAGTCGCAGAAGACCGCCAGGTTGCCGTCACCGGTCACTGATCCACTCCATTTCTCCTAGGTGGCCAACTTACCCGTGTTGACTGACCCGCTCTCCCCGCCTGCCCTGCAGAGTGCCGCGCGGTGCCGAAGGGGGAGAGGGCCGGGGTCCGGAAGTGATTATACGCACTGGGCAGAACATCCCGGTGCAGAAGACCCTCACGATCACGCTGGGCGCCCGCGTGGACGCCGGCGCGATCGCGCTACTCGATCCGTGATGGGTCGAACACCACGTGCTTGATCCGCTGTCGCCGCCAGGTGTAGGAGACGTGGACCTGGCCGTCGCGCGTCTGGATCATGGCCGGGTAGGAGTACTCCCCGTCCTGGGCGTTCTCGAGCGCGACACCGGGACGCCAGCTGCGGCCGTCGTCGGAGACCGCCACCGCCAGCCGGCGGCGACCGCGCGTCGTCGGGTTGTAGACGAGCAGGAATCGTCCGTCGGTCAGCCGAAGTGCATCGATGCCGGCGCTCGGGTTTGGCAGGTCGGTCAGCGACATTGGGGCCCAGGTCCGCCCGCCGTCGGTCGACCGGGACCGCGCGATCACCCCCTGCCGGCTGCGACACAGGATCTCGAGATCGGCTGCCGAGTGCACCAGAATCGTGGGTTGAATCGCCGCGAGCTCGTCAGGGTCGTTGAGCGGACCGGTCCGCTCCCAGGCGCCCGGGGACGCGAGCGCCCGCTGCCACCCCGCCTCGGTGTCGGCCTCGGTGGTGAACCGCTCCAGGTGCACGACCCACCCGTCGTGTTCGGTGCTCGAACCGGCGAGCAGCGTGCCTGGGCTCAGCTCGACTGGTTTGGCGCGAATCGGCCCGAGCACCCCATCGGGCAGTCGGATCGCGTCGGACCAGGTGCGCCCCTGGTCCGAGGACGTCCGGACCACTCCCCACCAGTCACGGGGACTCGGACCGATCTTGTAGAACAACAGCAGCGGTCCCCTCGACGGTTGAAAGAGCACCGGGTTCCAGCAGGGCTCCCGGCGACCGTCCTCCTGGATCCCGGTGGCCACCTCGACAGGCGGTGCCCAGCCCGGGTCGTCGTGTCGGGACAACCAGATGCCGACATCGGGATTGCCTTCTTCGGTCCCGCCGAACCACGCCGCGACCAGCCCGGCGGCCGTCTCCACGATGGTCGAGGCGTGCGCCGAGGGAAACGGCGCCTCCTCGTAGATGAAGTCAGCGGCGACGGTGGCTGACGGCCGCTGGGCCGCCACCGATGCGGGTACGGCGGTCAGCAAGACGACACGCAGGGTCCATCGGCGCAAAGACATGGCGAGGAGCGAGTATTGTGACACGCCGAGGACCGGGACCGCGTGCCCGGAGGGTCCGGAGACACGCCCGCACTCGGCGGCAACGCAGCCGCAGACCAGGTCCTGCGGTGCCGCGCGAGCGTACTACTGGATCGGGACCGCGCCGGCTGGCGCGCCGGATTGTGTCACCGGGAGCGCGACCCGGTCCTGGTAGATGATGCCGCCCTGGTTCGTGCCGAAGAAGCGAAACCCGGTGTTCGCGGGCGCGGCACTCACGAAGTAGCTCGCGACGACCGTGCCGGCGACGGCGCCGTTGCAGGACGCCGGCGCGCCCGTGGCCAGCGCACCGGCCGTCACCGTCATCGTGTATGTGCTCTTGAGCGACGGATCGGTGTTCAGGTCGGATCCGACGAAGGCGGAGTTGCCGCCGTCCGGCGGCGTACCCAGCAAGACGAGCGTCGGCGCGTAGAATCCGCTGCCACAGCTGGCGGCGAACGTCGACTGCGCGCTGCTGATGGCGCGCAGGGACCCGATGGCCGAGGCCTCGTTTCCGGACATCCGCGCTCGCAGCAGACCAGGCAGCGCGATGGCCGAGAGGATGCCGATCAGCCCAACCACGCTCAGCAGCTCAATGAGCGTGAACCCACGGTCGTCTCCCGGTGTCATCGCTTGTCACGACGCTCCCACGGCTCACCGGCGAACCAAGAGGTACACCCGTGCACCGGCAAGAGGTGCTGCAAGAGGGTTGCCACGGCCCAGGAGCAGACATGGCCCTGCAAACGCTGGCGCGTCGGCGATAGCGGCCGGTCTGCGAGTGGCCGCTTCTGTGGCACCACCGACCAAATTGTTCGTTGTTCAGCGGGATGGACTGCGGCGCGGAAGAGAAAAAACGGGTCCGGGAGGACGCCCCCGGACCCGTCCATGTGTCACCCTCAGCGGAATGCCCTAGATCAATGCTCTTCGCCCGGCAGCTTCAGCGCGGCCAGCGCGCCCATCATGACGCCGCCTTGGGCGACCTGGACGACGATGTACTGCTCGCCCTCGTGCATGTAGGTCATCATGCCGTACTGGCCCGGGGCCGGTAGATCCACGGTGCCCACGAGCTCGCCGGTCAGCTTGTTCCGCGCATCGAGCACCGCCGGGCCGTTCGAGCCGCGGGTGGTCAGCAGCAGGCTGCCGGTCACCATCGACACGGCGCGCGAGCCCCCGCCGATACCGCTCAGGTCCACCCCCTGCAGGGCGGGATGGCGCTTCAGGCGGTCGGAGGCCTCACCGATCGGCACCCACCACAGGTGCTCTCCAGTGTTCATGTCGATCGCGGTCACACGGTTGTACGGAGGCTTGTGTATCGGCAGACCCTGGGGACCGCCCCAGCCGACGCCACCGCCCTGGACCCAGTCGGAAATCGTGGTCCCGGTCGTCCAGCACTCCGAGTCGGACGACGTACAGTTGTGCGTGTCTCCGTCGGTGGCCGTGCCGGGCTGCACCAGCCGGCCGGAGCATCCCGGTGCCGACGGCTGATACAGGATGCCGGTGGTCGGGTCGAGCACGGCCGGGTTGGTGATGTTGAGCCCGCCGGAGCAGGCGACCCACCCCTTGACGCTTTCGGTGTGTCCCTCGTTGAGCGGCGGCATGTACGGACCGCCGATCCGGTACTGACTCATGATCTCCAACGCTTCCGCTCGGAGCTCCGGCGTGAAGTCGATCACGTTCTCCACCGACAGCCCCAGCTCTTCGAGCGGCGCCGGCTTCGTGGGGAACGGCTGGGTCCTCGACAGCTGCTCACCAGGAACGACCGACACCGGCACGGCACGCTCCTCGATCGGCCAGACCGGTTCGCCGGTCACGCGATTGAAGGCGAACGTCATCCCTTGCTTGGTGGTCTGGATGACCATCGGCACCGCTTCGCCATCGACCGTCACATCGACCAGGATCGGGACGTTGGGCAGGTCGTAGTTCCAGATCGGATGGTGCACCGTCTGGAAATGCCAGAGTCGGTTCCCGGTCTCGACATCGAGCGCGATGATGCTCGTGCCGAACAGGTTGTTCCCTGGTCGGAACCCCCCGTAGTAGTCGATCGTCGGCGCGTTGGTCGGAATGTAGACGATGCCCCGCTCCATGTCGGCCGCCAGCGGCGCCCACGACGACACGTCGCCCGTCCACTCCCAGGCGTCGTTCTCCCAGGTGTCGAAGCCGAACTCACTCTCCGACTGCGGGATGACGTTGAACGTCCACTTGTGCTGACCCGTGCGGATGTCATAGCCCATGATGTCACCCGGCACATTCTCGATCCGGGACTGGCTGTAACCCTGCTCGTGCGAGTTGCCGACGACAATCGTGTCGTTGACGACGATCGGCGGCGACGAACTGGTGATGTAACCGGTCGCAGGCGAAAGCCCCGTGTTCGGATCGTAGTCATGACCCAGGTCGGCCAGCAGGTCGATCACTCCGGTGTCCGGGAACCCGGGCACCGGCACCCGGGTGCCGAATCCCTCGAGGTGCTCGCCGGTCTTGCCGTCAATCGCGTGCAGGAAGAAGCCGGGCGTGATGACGTAGATCACCAGGCGGCCGTCGACATAGCCGTGCGCAACCCCTTTACCGTAGCTGGCACGCATCGACTGCTCCCACCGGACCGTGTTCGGCTCGCGATAGGTCCAGAGCGTCTCCCCGGTCGCCGGGTCCATCGCGATGATGGTGCGGCGATAGCCGGCCACCGTGTAGAGCACGCCGTCGATGTAACTCGGTGTGGACTTGAACGTGTAGTTGGCGTGCGGACTGAAGTTGTCTCCGCGAAACACCCAGGCCACCTCGAGGTCGCCGAAGTTGCTCGCGTCGATCTGGTCGAGCGGCGAGAACCGGGTGCCCCCGGCATCACCGCTCTGATACCGCCATTCCCCGTTCTCGGTGCCCGGTTCCTGTGCCCTCACGCCGGCAACGGCCAGCACCGCAGCCAAAACCAGGGTCACCCGCAACACGCGGGCGGGTCGCCGACGACGTTGCGCGTCTGCTCTCATCTCTTTCCTCCGAGCCTTGAATATCCGACAGCGAAGACCAAACGTAGGGCTGATTATCGCTCCAGCCAGGTGGTTGTCAACAGTTCGACCCAGTTCCCATCGATCCTCAACGACTGTCGGCGGCCGCGAGTGCGGCATCCTCGACGCGCGCGCCCAGCAACAGGTTCACCATGCCGTAATTCCCCTCGTGACAGGCGTACTCGTACACCAGGCTGTCGTTCCGGTGCATCGGCAGCGCGAACGTCCAGGGGCGCTCGAACGTCGTCGGGTCCTCGACCGTGACCTCGTAGAGCAGCGTGCCGGGGCCGACTCGTGTGAAGCGCTCCGTCAGATGGAGATGTGCCCGGGCGCCGCGGAAGCTGGTCCTGTCGGTGAAATTGGTGGTCTCGACAACCAGGGTGTCCCCATCCCAGCGACCGCGGGAGTTGCCCAGCCACTGGCGAATTTGCCCGTCAACGTGCGGGCGCCCATCCAGAGGGATGATGCGCGCGTCGTGGATCATCTCGTTGAGGATGACCACGTGGTCCGCCGCCTGGAACAGCTGAAAGTTGTTGTTGTAGGCGCCCGAGAGCCGCGGCACACCAAGCGTGAGGCACCGCTCCCACAGCCCGCGATGCTCCGGACCCGGTGTGGGACCCCGCCCGCGTCTCGCCTCGCGACGGGCAGCGGCGGCGGCGGTCGCCTCGGGCGTCAAGGCCGGGATGCGCCCATCGGGCGGGTCCACGATCAGCGACGTGCGCAGGTCGGAGAGCGCCTTCCCGTAGTCCCACCAGAACTCGTTGTAGGCGGCCGCCACGTCCGCCTGGACACTCAGTCCGTCTTCGGTCCGGCGGTCCTTGTTCCGGCGAGCCACCGACTCGCGCTCGTAGGCGGCGGCTTCCTCGGGCGTGAAGAACGGCGTGTCGGCCAGGCTCGTCGGCCGCTCGAGCGGCGTCATGGTGCGGTAATCCCACACACCCTGCAGATCCGGGCGCCCGTCCGCCATCCGGGGCGGTGTCCAGCCAGCCGGCTCGACCGATTGCGCCTGGCCGGCAACCGGGACCATCGGAACACACACGAGCGACAGACTCACGACCAGCAGGATACGCATGGGTGGCCCTCCTCGTGTCCCGTGACCGCGACACCGCGTCCACCGCGGGGTGCACGCCGCCGTCGCGGTGTCACGGTACCGGTGGATCATATCGTAGACTGCCAGGGAGGAGCTTGATTCATGACACACGTGCGACTCGTCTTCACACTGGGCGTTCTCGGCCTGGTGACGTTCTCTGCTGGCCCCTTCGCCCAGGAGCGGCGGATCGCCAGTCCGGCCGGACGCGCCGCCACCCAGGTGGGTGGTCGCTACGATGTCCGGGAGGGCTACGTGGGGGGCCAGTGGATCGAAGTGCGTTACGGCCGGCCGATCAAGCGTGGCCGCGACCTGTTCGGCCCCGACGACTGGCGGGACGCCCTCAACGACGGCGCGCCCGTCTGGCGGGCCGGAGCCAATGTCTCGACCCGCCTGCTGACCGAGGTGCCGCTGGTCTTCGGAACGACCACGGTGGCGCCCGGCGAGTACACCGTGTTCATCGATCTGCAACCGACCGAATGGGTCTTCATCATGTCGACCTGGCCGGCGCAGACCACCTACGACTACGAGAACCACACGGCGCTGTTTGGCGCCTTCGAGTACTCGCCGGACCGGGACGTGGTGCGTCTGCCGATGATGGTCGAGACCCTGCCGCGGTCCTTCGACCAGCTCTCGTGGCAGTTCCTCGACATGACCGACACGGGTGGCACACTGGCACTGCTCTGGGACACGACGCTGGCCTCGGTACCGTTCACGGTCGCGCCGTAGTGCTGAGGGCCCACGCAAGCATGACTTCCCATGTTCGGCCGCCGATACCGCCCGTATGCTCCCTTCTCGCGTTTTGCCAGCCGGGCGCCATCGACGCCCCCAAACGGGAACGCAGTTCTGCGCGGCCCCTACGGACCGGCGCTGTGTAGTATCCTCCCAGGCACGAGAAACCAACTGGCGCGGAGACCTGGGATCAACGCCCCGGTCCCTGGGGGTCCCGCTCGAGGCTGCGCCGGCCGCGCGGGTCTGAACGTCCCCACCGACTGCCACGGAGGAGAACCGATGACACGACGGACACGAGGCTCGCAACCCATCCTTGGCGTGCGTGTCCTGGCGCTGGGTGTCCTGCTGACCCTACCGGCCGCGGGCCTCGCCCAGGGACCGGGAACCGAAGACGCGCAGTGGACCTACCTCGGCGGCGACGCCTGGCACACCCGCTACACACCCGCCGACCAGATCGACGCCTCGAACTTCGAGGAGCTCGAGCTGGCGTGGCGGTGGAACGCGTCGAGCTTCGGACCGAGCACCGCGCGCGCGACCCCGTCCTATGTCGGTGGCAAGCTCCTCACCGTCAGTGGTGACCGCCGCCACGTGATCGCCCTCGACCCGGTGTCGGGCGAGGTGCTCTGGAGCTTCACCGAGCCAAACACCCACCGGTGGGAGTACTCGATGCGGGCGGGCTACGGCAAGGGCATCGCGTACGCCGAGGTGGATGGCCGTGGCGTCGTCTACATCATCACCCCGGGTTTCTTCTTGCACGCGCTCGACGCCGAGACAGGGCGACCGCTCGAGAACTGGGGCCGGCCCGTCGATATCGCCGGGTTCGGCGAGTCGGGCACGGTCGACCTGGTCGAGGATCTGATCGCCGACTGGAGCCCCTGGACGAGCATGGACCGGCCATACGACCCCAACCAGGGCATCCCCCAGGACATCGGCTACATCACCAGCTCGTCGCCCCCGATCATCGTCAACGACGTCGTGGTCGTCGGCAATTCGGCCGAGCAGGGCTACAACCAGACCCGGGTCGAAAACGTCCCGGGAGACATCCTGGGCTATGACGCCGGGACCGGCGCGCTCCTCTGGAAGTTCCACATCATCCCGCGACCGGGCGAGTTCGGCCACGACACGTGGGAGAACGACGCCTGGCAATGGACCGGCGACGTCTCCTCCTGGGCACCGATGTCGGCCGACCCGGAGCTCGGGCTCGTCTACATCGTGACCAACGGCGTCACGATCGACTACTACGGCGGGTTCAGCCCGGGAGACAACCTGTTCAGCACGAGTATGATCGCGCTGGACGTGAAAACAGGTGAGCGCCGGTGGCACTTCCAGATGGTGCATCACGATATCTGGAACTACGACACGCCGACCGCGCCGGTCCTGATGGACGTCACGGTGGACGGCCGGCAGATCAAGGGGGTCTTCCAGGCCACCAAGCAGGCGTTTCTGTATGCCTTGAACCGGGAGACCGGCGAGCCGATCTGGCCGATCGAGGAACGACCGGTGCCGCAGTCGAACGTGCCGGGTGAGCAGCTGGCCGCCACCCAGCCGTTCCCGACCAAACCGGCGCCCTACGACCTGCAGGGGCGCACCGAAGCGCACCTGATCGACTACACCCCGGAGCTGAGGCAACGGGCGCTCGACGTGGCCCGAGCCGGGAACTTCTTCGCGCCCTTTTTCAACCCGCCGACGCATGTGGGGAACGAGCAGGGGGCGGGCCCCGCGCGCAACTGCCCCGGGGGCACGGGTGGCACGAACATCACCGGCCCGGCCGTGGCCGATCCGGTGGCAGGCGTCATGTTCATCACGTCGCACAGCGGTTGCGGCCGTCTGTCGGTGGCCCCCGCGATCGGGTCCAACCTGGACGGCGATCACCAAACCGGCACGACCTACTCGGACTTCTCGCGGGCGACCTCTGGTGCCCGGGGCGCCACGGGCGGTCGGGGTGGCCGGGGCGCCAGTCCCGAGAGCATCGATGGTCTGTCGATCTGGAAGGGACCCGTCGGGCGGATCACCGCCATCGACATGAACACCGGCGAGCATCTCTGGGTGATCCCGAACGGCGACGCGCCCGAGGCCCAGCAGGAAGCGCTCCGGGACCACCCGCTGCTACAGGGTGTCCCCAACGCCCCCACCAACCCGGGACGCGGCGGGCATGCCGTGATGACGGTGACCCCGACCCTGCTGCTGGCCTCCGGTCAGACCAGCGACAACACGTGGAACCTGTTCGCCATCGACAAGCGCACGGGCGAGCGTGTCGGCGCCATCGAGATCCCGGGGCCGACACGCTATGGACTGTCGAGCTGGGTCCACGACGGGGAGCAGTACATCATCGTCCAGCTCAACGACGGGTTAGCGGCGTTCGCCATCAATCCGCACGTCGCCGGCGGACGGGCCCACTGAGCCAGATCGGAACGCCGCAGCACGACCAAACGCGTGGGAACGCAGTGTTCTCACGCGTTTTGCTTGCGGGGTCGTCCTACGTTGTTGGTTCGCACGACAGCCGGGTGTTGCGCGCGTGGCGTGAAGCCCGAAGCGAATCACGAGCTGTGTCCAAGCGACTGCCCATCCTCTTCGGCACCGGGGGTCTTGCTCTCATGAGCAGGTTCAGTGATCCGCTCGTCTGTGTCGCGTGGATCGCGCCGCTCGCGGCGACGGCCGGCATTCTGACGCTGGTTGGGATACGCACGCCATTTCACGCGTTGGAGCATGGCCGATACACGCAACTAGTCGCGCTGGCCGCGGCGGCGTTGGTATGCGGAGTCTTCTGGGAGATGTGGAGCGACTTCAGCATGCCGAAATGGGAGTACTCGATCCCCGACGTGTCCCGGTTCACGCTCTTCGACATGCCGGTTGTCGGCTATGCCGGGTACCTGCCGTTCGGTCCACTGTGCTGGTGTTTGTGGATCGCGCTACGCGAATTGATCCCGGCCAAGGTGCGCGTCAGACTTGTGTCAGACAGTGATGAGAGGTTCGTTGCATAAGTACGGCAACGCCGCACGGGTCACGCGAGTCGTGTCCCGGGTCAGAACACCGCAATCGCGTTGAGCGGCGACCCCGTACCCCCGGTGACCGGGATCGGCCCGGCCACTAGCATGAACTCCCAGCGGTTCTCCGCCGCGGCCATGTCGGCCAGCGCCTCCAGATCCATGTTGTCGAAGATGTTCATGCCGAGGCCGGCGATCAGGAGCGTGTGGACCGGCAGGGCAACCCCGTCGACCAGCGACGGCTGCACGTCGGTCGCGGCGTCGCTGCCGAAGAACGCCACGTCCCGTTCCTTGATCCAGCGGACGACCGAGGTGTGGATGCCGGCGGAGTTCCCCGAGAGCTGCCACGGCCCGAGCTCGGCGCGCCGCGCCCAGCGGCCTGTGCGGAGGAAGAGCACGTCACCCGATGCCACCGTCACGCCCGCCTGCTCCAACCACGCCTCGATGTCCTCGGTGTAAATCGCCGTCCCCGGCTCCAGATACGGCACCCCTTTGAGACGCGCGATGTCCAGCAGCACCCCGCGTGTGATGATGCCGTTCTTCAGGTTCTGGATACCGTGCTTGCCGCACCCCTCGGCGGTGCTGGCGCTCGCCGGGACCCCGTTGTAGAGCATGCCGTTGTGGACGAAGTGGCACAATGCATCGATATGGCTGACCCCGTAGCCGTGATAGTTGAACGTGATGGTATCCACCCGAAAGCCGTCCGCCATGACGTGTTCGAAGGCCGAGTCCGGGTTGTCAGCGGCCTCGTCCGGCATCGGATTGTGTGACAGCGATACCGAGACGCCCCGTGTGACGAGACCGGCAGCCTCCCGGCTCTTCGCCTCGGTCACGAGGTTGGCCGTTCCCCGCTCGTCATCCTCCCCCCAGCGGCCCCAGTTGTTGAGCTCGGTGAACAGCGCATCGTACTCGGCGAGGGTGTGCGGGCCGGCGCCCGGACCATCATCCTGGCTCTGGGCCGGAACACACGACACCCCGACCGCCACGACGAGCGCGACCCCCACCGCCGAACCGATCAGTACTCTGCCCGTGGTCATCTGCATCTGCCTCCTTCACGCCGCACGCCGCCATGGCCGAAGACACCTGGTCTCGGAGGGATCCGTCACTCCGTGACTGGCCGGTATGAGCGGTCGAACAGATCGAGCTTCGCCTTGCGCACCGCGCTGCGGGCGGTCGTGCCGTCCGTACCAAACTCGATCGCCGCTTCGCTCTCGCGGTCGTACTTCGGCCACACCGGCAGGCCCGCCCCGTTGGGGTTGCCGGTGGTCGCGAAGTTGACCCAGTACTGCGAGATCTGGTCGGACAGCTCACGATCGCGGTCGTTCCAATCGATGCCCACGAGCCCGACGTTGCCGAACGCGTAGGCCAGGTCGCCCGAGTGATACGCGCCGGCGCCGCGTCGCCCGCCCGGAAAATCGAGGTCCGGCCGGTCCGGCAGGTAGAGCCGGAATACCGGCGGCGCGTGGCTGAAGAAGTAGAGGAAGACGTCGGTGCCGTCGCCCATGGCGCGCGCCCACGCGCGCATCTGCCAGGTGAAGTTGCGGTCGGCGGAGATGGCCTGCCCTGCGGTTCGGGTCGACGTGTGCAGCTCTCGGTCGTAGGCGGCGACCAGCGCATCGGTACGGTCGCCGTACTGCGCGCGCAGACCAGAGATGAATTCGTCACGTGGCGGTTCGGCCATCCCGGCGTATAGCGTGGTGCCTTCGTTGGCCATCGACCCGACGATGACCGGCACGTCGTTCTGCTCGCCGGCGGCGAAGATCGCATCCGCGAGCGCCGGCATCACCCAGCCGTCGACGACGACTCCGGTGCCGCGCCCCGCCGCGCGCTGGGCATCCATCACCGCCTCGGGCCCGGCGGCCCGCAGCGCGGCGGCCGTCTCCGGTCCGTCGCCCTCCGCGCCGAGCTCCGCTGCGATGGCGAGCCCCGCGTCGTGGCCCGACGTGCCCGTGGCTGTGCCGCCGCTCTGCGTCAGATGTCGCCGTGGCGCGCCGAAGCACCCGCCTGAATGCCCAATCGCTTTGTGGAACAGCCCGCGCGCCAGTGGCGAGGCCTGCAGGACGCAGACCGACCATGCGCCGGCGGACTGGCCAAAGATCGTCACGTTGCCGGGATCGCCGCCGAACGCCGCGATGTTGTCGCGCACCCACTCGAGCGTAGCGACATGGTCGAGGATGCCGTAGTTGCCCGACGACCCGTGCGCCGACTCGGCGGTCAGCGCGGGGTGGGCGAGGAACCCGAGCGGTCCCAGCCGGTAGTTGGCGGTGACCATGACCACACCCTTGCGCGCCATCGCGGTCCCGTCGAAGATCTTCGCGCTACCGACCCCAGAGGTATGCCCGCCGCCATGGAACCAGACCATGACCGGCAGCCGCTCGCCGGACTCGAGCGCCGAGGTCCAGACGTTCAGCGTCAGGCAGTCCTCGCTTCTGAGCAGCTCGCCGCGCGCATACGGGGAGTCGTCCGCGTTCCGTGCCTGCCAGCAGGCCGGTCCGAATTCCATGGCCATGCGCGTGCCGTCCCACGACTCGACCGGAGCCGGTGGGCGCCAGCGGAGATCACCCACCGGAGGCTGTGCGAACGCCACTCCGCGGAAGACCGACACCTCCTCGGACGCGTCGGTCCACACCCCGTCGAGCGCACCGGCCATCGTCTGGGCGGAGGGGCCACCGGGTGCGTCCGGACCGGGCTCGGGAGCGCCGCCGCAGGCCGCAACGGTCAAGGTGCCGGCAACGAGAAACGCCTTCATCATCTGCATCGTGTGTCTCCTCTCACCCGGCGACATTCTACCCTCAACAACTGACGCGCGTTGACGGCTGACATCAGGCGGGGCAAGGAGATGGGCGCCACAAGACAGCTGATCCGGCACGCCGCCAGACGGGACGGATCGGCAGCCAGCCACGTGCAGTTAGTCTCGACCAGGCCCTGCTTCACCCCAGCGGTCGAGCTGGAGCACGACCCGCATCACCATGTCGTAGGCCAGGGTCATCCCGCGGGCGTCGAGCACCTGCGCGGTGTCGGCGGGCGTGTGGATGATGCGCAGAATGGGAGGCATAAAATCGTCCCGGAGACCCGCGTCATCATTACCCGAGTTGAACAACAGCCACAACTGGTGCGCCTCGAGGCGTGGCAGTATCGACAGTGACACGTTCGGGATACCGGCCGCCTGAAAGCTCCGGTCGTCGCCCGTGGGAAACTTGGCGAACTCCAGGCACTCGTGCGCCCCGTCGGCGCATGCCTGCCGGACCGACGCGTACAGTCGTTGGTTCCCCGCACTGGCAGCCGGTCCGAAGAGCACCGTGTCCCCGTGACCGGCGATGTCGAGATTGACCATGCCGGCGACGCGACCCGGGCCCAGCGACTCGACAAAATGCCTGGACCCGAGCAGGCCGAGCTCCTCCAGGTCGAACAAGACCACGCGAACCCGATGCTGCAGCGCGTAGTCCTGCAGCGCCGCCGCCACCCTGACGAGGACGGCGACCGCCGCCGCGTTGTCCACCATCCCGTGGCTGAGCGAGCCATCATCCAGCACCACGGCGTCGGCGTGCGCACCGACGATCAGGTCCCGGTCCCCCGTGCCCACATCGACCACAACGTTTCGTCCGTCGACGCGCGGGTGCTCCTCGGTGCGGCTGGCAGTAAATGGCTGGATCTCGAACGACAGGTCGCGCTGGCGCAGGAGGGCAAGCACGGCATCGAACCGCTCGGCGCTGGACGCCTGGTCGAGCCGGGTTGCGTCCGCGACCAGATCGGGCAGCAGACCCGTGCCCGGCGTGAACAAAGGCGCGACCCGAGACGCGCGCGGGGACGGAGCGGCCTGGCAGCCGACAACGGCAACACACGCCACGGCGAGCAGTCGTAACGTGACCGATTCCAGAATGCTCCTGGCCCGCACCCCGACCCTCTCCCAGGGGGAGCAGGAGACGCCGGAGCACCGATGTCTGCAAGCCCTTTATCGTTCAAACGCAATCCGGCTCAGCTGCTCCACGTCGTCCGTGAGGGATACCTCCCCTGCCGGCAGACGGTTTCCGCTCAGAATGTAAGCGACGAGATTGGCCGTCTGTTTCGGCGACAGGGTGCCGGGCGCATCCTGCGGCATCGTCTCGCGGATGAGCTCGAACAGCTCGCCCAGTGAACGTCCTCGCCATCGGTTCCGAAAGGTGTGGTCTGCGAGCAGCGACGCCATTTCCGGAACGATCGCCCGCATCGGGCCGTGACACGACGTGCAGAGGTCGTCATACACGCCCTGGCCCTGTTCGGCCTGTGCGGCGGTGTACACCCCGTCACGCACCGATCCGGACGCCGCCGTCTGCGCCAGCACGCCGGCGCCACCGACCGCGACGAGCGTCACGATGACGACGAGCGAGACACCGGAGCGCCGCGTCCGACAAGTTCCTAGCGTGCGACCACCAGGGTGGTGTTGCGTTTCGGCACCTGGCCACCGGTCTTGATCTCGGTCACCAGCTTCACCGCCTGGATATCAATCACGGCGACGCTGTTGGACCCCGACAAGGACACATACGCGAACTTGCTGTCGGGCGTCATGGTGACCCAGTTCGGAGAGTGCCCCACCTTGACCCCGCCGATCAGCTCGAGGTCCGGAAGTGCATAGACGTACACGGTACTGTTCAGGCTGCTGTTGGCGACCAGGTATCGGTTGTCTGGGGTCACGCCGATACCGTGCGCGGTGTTGCCGCCGTGGCCCGGGGTGCGCTGGTCTGGCGGCACTTCTGGGTAGTCGATCCGAGCGATCTCCTTGCGTGTCTCGAAGTCCAGTACACCAAAACCGTTGAAGTTCGAGAGCTGCGCGTACACCCGCCTCGTCGACCCATCCGGGTTCGTATCGAACGTCATCGGCCGGATCCCGAGGTCCCAGTAGGTGGTCCACACGGGCATGTCCGTTGCTGTGTCGACCACGGTGATGTTCCGCGCGCCGACCATGCCGGCGATGACGTACTTCCCGTCGGGCGTGACATAGGTGTTGTGCACGCCGCCATGGACCGAGATTGTCGCGATGATCTCGTTCGAGCGGGTATCGATGACGTCGAGCGCGCCCGGTGACTGCGCGATCGCCACGTAGACCTTGCGTCCGTCCGGTGTGATCGCAAGGTTGTTGGGGCGCCCGCTGAGCGGGATTTTCTTGGTCACCTTCAGCATCGCGGGGTCGATGACGTCGATCGTGTTGTCGGCCTCATTGCTGACATACAGCGTGCGCCCGTCGGGCGACGCGACGGCCCCATGGGCCCGTTCGATGCCGGTGATTTCACCCACGACCGTGTTGGTGGCCGGGTCGATCAGGTGGACGTTGTCGCCCGCACTGTTCGTCTGCACGATCCGAACTGTGCTTTGCGCTGCCGCCTGCACCGGCAGGAGGAGGATTGTCGCCACCGCCAGACACCACATCGACATGCGTCTCGTAGCCATCGTTGAAACTCCTGTTCTCGAGGGGCGCATGGCCCTATTTCTCCCCGCGCACCCAGGCCGCAATCGTTTGAAACTGCGGGTCGTCTTGCGAGGTAAACTGCCGGCCGCCGTTGTGGAACTCGTCACCGCCCGCGGCAGGTTCGAGCGGATGGATGAGCAGCCGGCTGGCCAGCGGGTCGCCGGGCGTCACAAGCCGAGAGATCGCCTCGAAATTGCGGCGCGACTGTTCCTCATCCCAGGTCGTCGCACCCGGCGACAGCGCCTCGAGAAACCCGACGCGCCCCTCGCCGGCGTGGCAGACGACGCAGCGGGTAAAGCCGGGACGTTTGTCCAGGAAGATAGGCTGGACCCGGGCCTCGAAGTACTCGAAGTCCAGGACCGCCGTGGCCGACGACGCGGGTTGCTGCGTCAACAGCGCTGTCAGAGCCCAGAGCAGGATCACGGCGAGTCCCCCTTTCTCAACGCGGGCACGGCGCTAGAGACTGGATAGAGCGGCCCGTGTACCGCACGCGCACGCAAAGATGCATCGACAGCCTACCACCGCCACAGGGCCCAGAGAAGCCGATTCGGATCTCCTGCGCACATCGCGATCGGGTTGGATTCGACCGCCTCGCGGCTCGGCAGACCGGGATCGGCTGGTTCGAGCGGTCTGGATCGCTTGGACATCGACGTCGCGCCGGAGCTCATCGCCGGTCCAGGTGCCCCCCTGATCGTTGAGGGCGCACAGCGCTGGCCTGCTCCGACGTGGCTCGACGGCTGTCGGTCCGTGGCATAATCGTGGAGTTTTTCTGGGTGGTCCGAGAGAGCAGAGGGTCCATGAGGTTGCGGATGTTGTCTGTGTCGTTCATGGCCGCGGTGTGTCTCCTGGCGAACGCCGGTGTCACCATCCGCCTCGACACGAGATAGGCTCGAGATGAGGGAAGCCTTGGCGAGTGCGCTCTCGGAGAGTCAGGCACGCGAGGTGGCGGTCTACCTGCTCGGAAACGTCCCTGGCCTGCCACCGATTGCGCAATCCCTGCACATCCTGGGTATCGCCGTCGTCATGGCGTCCATCGTCATGGTGGACCTCAAGTTCCTGGGGCTCGCAGTGCCGAGCCAGAACGTCAGCGAGATGATTCGCCGACTGATGCCCTGGACCTGGTGGGCCTTGTTGCTCAACGCCCTGACCGGTCTGCTGTTCGTCGTGGCGCGCCCGAATCGCTATTTTTTCAATCCGGTGGTCGGATGGAAGTTCTCGATGCTCGTGCCAGCGGTCGCGCTGGCGTTCGTCGTGTACCGCCTCAACAAGAAGGATGCGGGCTACTGGGAGCAGTCGTCCCTGCGGCGGGTGTCGGCACGGGTCATCGCGGCGGTCTCGCTCGTGCTGTGGATCGGCGTCGTGCTGGCCGGGCGATGGATTGCGTATGCGGACTATCTCTTCTTCTATGAGTGAGGCGCCGCTCGATGCCGTTCCCTGAGTTCTGGACCTGGCTGGAAGGCCTCCCACTCGCTGAGCACATCGGTTTCACCTGGTGGTTTCCTTTTCTGGAGTCCATCCACGTACTGACCATCGCGCTCGTGGTGGGCTCGATCCTGATGGTCGACCTCCGGCTGCTTGGCGTTGCGGCACTCAGGTATGCCGCGAGCCGCGTGACCAGAGAGCTCATCCCCTGGACCTGGGGCGCCCTCTCTGTGGCGGTCGTGACAGGTGCCGGAATGTTCATGACGCGTGCGGCCACGTATATCGAGCACCCCCCGTTCCAAATAAAGATGGTGCTTCTGCTGCTTGCTGGCGTCAACATGACCCTGTTTCAGTTGCGTACGTTTCGCAACATCGAGGACTGGGACACCGCGGCGGTCACGCCCGTGGCTGCCAGGATCGCGGGCGCCACGTCCTTGCTCTTGTGGGCCGGTGTCGTACTGGCCGGCCGCTGGATCGGACACACCATCTAGCACGGAGAACACGATGTCCAGCATGTCGAGTCGGCTCCTCGTCTCTGCCACCTGGTGTTGCGCGATGCTGCTGTCGCCTGCCCCTGGGCTGGCCCAGCATGGCGCGACGAACGGCGAGTGGCGAAGCTATGGCGGCGACCTCGGGAGCACCAAATACTCCGCGCTCGATGAGATCGACGCCACGAACTTCGACGACCTCCGCATCGCCTGGCGCTGGCAGTCGGCCGATGGCGCCCTCGACCTCGACGCCCTGCGAGAGCAGATCCCGCAGCTCTCGATCAGAGGATTCCAGGCGACGCCGCTGATGGTGGAGGGGATCCTCTACCTGTCGACTGCCCTGTATCAGGCGGCGGCGGTCGATGCCGGCACCGGCGACACCGTCTGGGTACACGACCCCAAGGCCTATCTCGGCGGTCTGCCGACACACGCCTACCGGTCGCGAGGCGTGGCCTACTGGACCGACGGCCAGGAGGCGAGGATCTTCTGGGGCACGAGCGAGGGCTACCTGCTTGCGGTCGACGCCGCGAGCGGGCAGCCGGTGCTCGCCTTCGGCGACAACGGTCGCGTCGACCTCACGCAGGGCATCCCGCGAGCGACACGCGGGGAGACGAACTACCGGGGCCGCAACCTGCTCGGGGTCGCGTCACCCCCGATCATCGCGCATGACGTCGTCGTCACGCCGACGATCATTTCCGATTACGTGACGCGCCGGGAGGCGCCGCCCGGATGGCTCAAGGGGATCGATGCCCGCACCGGCGAGACGAAGTGGATGTTCCGGAGCGTGCCGCAAGCGGACGATTTCGGTGCCGACACCTGGCTCAACGAGTCGTGGCGCTATTCGGGCAACGTGAACGTCTGGTCGCTGCTCAGCGCCGATGACGAGCTCGGGTATGTCTACCTGCCGACGGGGACGGCCACCAGCGACTACTATGGGGGACACCGCCTGGGCGACAACCTCTTCGCCGAAAGCCTCGTGGCACTCGACATCGAGACCGGCCAGCGGATGTGGCACTTCCAGGCAGTCCATCACGGAGTCTGGGACTTCGACTTCCCCGCCGCCCCGAACTTGATCGACATCACGGTCGACGGCCGCTCGGTGCAGGCGGTGGCCCAGGTGAGCAAACAGGGCTTCACCTACGTCTTCGACCGGGTGACCGGCGACCCGGTCTGGCCGATTGAAGAGCGCCCAGTGGCGACCGACAGCGATCTGGACGGCGAGGTGCTCTCACCGACGCAGCCGTTTCCGACCAAACCACCCCCGTTCGAATACCAGGGGATCAGCATCAACGACCTGGTCGACTTCACGCCGGAGATCCGTGCGATGGCGGTCGAGGCGGTCAAAGACTTCAGGCTCGGGCCGCTGTTCACCCCGCCGATGCTGAGCGTCGAGGGCGGGCTACAAGGGACGATTCAGCGACCGAATATCGCCGGCGGCGCCAGCTGGACCGGTGCGGCCACCGATCCCGAATCGGGGCTCCTCTACGTGCCGTCTGAAAACCGCCTGTCGGTCCTGAAGTACTACACCCCGGACCCTGCGGAGGGCGGGAATCTCCGATACACCCAAGGGCCGTTCAACAGCGGCACCCTGCCGGTGATGCCACAGGGGCTGCCGCTGTTCAAACCGCCCTACTCGCGGATGACCGCCATCGACCTCAACACGGGCGAGCTTGCGTGGATGCAACCGAACGGCGATGGCGACCGGCTCCGCAACCACCCGCTGTTGCGTGAGCTCGATCTGGGGCCGCTGGGCGGTGAAGGACATGGCGGACCGCTGCTGACGAAGACGCTGCTCGTGAGCGCCTTGTCGGCCGGTGGCAGCGATGGCGGTCCTCGGCTCGTGGCGCGCGACAAGGCGACCGGCGAGATCGTTGGGTCGGTCGACCTCCCGGCCGGCGCTATCGGCACGCCGATGACGTATCGACACGAGGGCACGCAGTACATCGCGCTGACGATCGGCGGCGAGGTGCCGGAGCTCATTGCGCTCAGCTTGCCCTAAGTGGCCCCGGTCATAATTACGGTAGCGTTCGGCTGGCGATGCATCCCGCCTCGCCACCCTCGGTGCGTTACCGAAATTATGACCGGGACCACTAAGCCGACGTTGCACGCCGGGCAGCGCAGGTCCTCTCGGCGTTGGTCGTCGAGCCGCATGGCGTTCCTCGAAGCGCAGTGGGAGGCGCATCAAGCCCTGGGGCAGCAGGTCGCCTGGCGAGAGGAGTCGCAGCAAACCTCTGAGCCGCTTGGGACTTTGCGGTCGTTGGACTATATTCGGTGAACCCTGATGCCCCTGCAACCCGGCACGACCCTCGGCCCCTATCACGTCACCGCCACGATCGGCGAGGGCGGGATGGCTGACGTCTGGCAGGCCCGGGACACCACGCTCGACCGGGACGTGGCGCTCAAGGTGCTGCCCGAGGCGTTCACGTCCGACCCCGACCGGCTGGCCCGCTTCGAGCGCGAAGCCAAGGGCCTCGCGTCGCTGAACCACCCCAACAGCGAGAGC
>SMUY01255126.1_pt1 | contig 29174 bp, 30 predicted proteins | sample 2456441 | NCBI WGS metagenome assembly SMUY01 (sample SAMN11095931, study PRJNA526329) | marine sediment metagenome | biome: Marine sediment; feature: Surficial sediment; material: Deep marine sediment; isolation source: Hadal surficial sediment | place: Pacific Ocean | collected 2014-11 | depth...
CGAAGAATGCCAGCTGCTCACGGAGCAGTGTCGCGGCGCGCTGGATCGCATCTCTAGGATCTATGGTCCCGTTCGTCTCGAGCTCGATGATGAGCTTGTCGAGATTCGTCCGCTGCTCGACCCGGGCACTTTCGACCACATAGGACACCCTGCGCACCGGCGTGAACGAGGCATCCAGCAGCAGCTTGCCGATGGGCCGTTCAGCGTCTTCTTCGGCAACACGGGCGGCCGCCGGGTGATACCCACGGCCCTTCTGCACAGTCATGCTCATGTTGAGCTGCCCGGATTTGGTGAGATGGGCGATAACGTGACCGGGGTTCACCACTTCGACGTCATGATCGATGACGATATCGCTCGCATAAACGATGCCCGGGCCCTTTTTGTTAATAGTGATAACCGACTCGTCCCGGGCGTGCATGCGAATAGCGAGTCCCTTCAAGTTCAATAGAATTTCGGTGACGTCTTCCTGCACACCTTCGATAGCGGTGTATTCGTGAAGTACGCCCTCGATCTCCACCTCGGTGACCACATATCCAGGCATCGAGGACAGCAGCACCCGCCTCAGAGCGTTGCCGAGAGTATGGCCAAAACCACGGTCGAGGGGCTCGATGACGACCTTCGCCGTATCGGCGCCAACTTCGCGGACATCCACGACGCGCGGGGTGAGTAGCTGTGTAGCAGCAACCTGCATGGTATAAGGGTCTCCTGTCTCGATACTACTTGGCGTTACTACTTGGAGTAGAGCTCGACGACCAGTTGTTCATTCACATCGGCCGCCAACTCTTCCCTTTCGGGAACGGTCTTGAATACGCCTTCCATCTTGCCGATATTCACATCGACCCAGTCGGGAAATCCGTATTGCTCGGCAACCGAAAGAGAATCCTGGATTCGCGCTTGCGCCCTGGACTTTTCGCGGATGGCGACGACGTCGCTGGGCTTGATCTGATACGACGCAATGTTGACGCACTGGCCATTGACCGTGATTGCCTTGTGGCTGACCAGTTGGCGCGATTCGGCCCGGGTGGCGCCGAATCCCATCCGATAGACAACGTTGTCCAGACGGCACTCCAGAGCCTTCAGCAGATTCTCGCCAGTGGCACCCTTTTTCCGGGCAGCTTTCTCGTAGTAGTTCCTGAACTGCTTCTCCAGCACTCCGTATATACGGCGTAGCTTCTGTTTCTCACGCAACTGCAGCGCATAATCGGATAAGCGGCGCTGGCGCCGCGCGCCGTGCTGCCCCGGCGGCGTTTCCAGCTTGCACTTGGAATCCAGTGGCCGCGCGCGGCTCTTGAGCATCAGATCGGCGCCTTCGCGTCGACTCAATCGGCATTTCGGTCCGGTGTATCTGGCCATTAGTCTGCAACCAACCTCTAAACGCGACGCTTCTTCGGTGGCCGACACCCGTTGTGGGGAATCGGCGTGACATCCGTAATACTGGTGATCTTGAATCCGGCATTATTCAAGGCCCGAACCGCGGACTCGCGACCGGGACCGGGACCTTTCACACGCACTTCCAGAGTCTTCAAGCCGTTCTCCTTGACCGATTCCGCCACCCGACTGGCGGCGACCTGAGCGGCAAACGGCGTGCTCTTGCGTGAGCCCTTGAAACCGCTGGCACCCGCCGTGCCCCATGCGAGCGTGTTGCCCTGGCGATCGGTGATGGTGATGACGGTGTTGTTGAAGGAAGCGTGCACGTGGGCGATGCCGTCCGTGACGTTGCGCTTGACCTTCTTCTTTGACTTGGATCTGGGATTGGCCATATTCGACGACTCTGGTCTCGTTACTTCTTGATGATTTTGCGGGGACCCTTACGGGTACGCGCGTTGGTATGGCTGCGCTGACCACGTACCGGCAGGCCGCGACGATGACGAATTCCGCGGTAGGCGCCGAGGTCCATCAAGCGCTTGATATTCATGGACACCTCGCGGCGCAGATCACCCTCGATGGCGTAACGGGTTACCTGGCTGCGGACGTGATCGAGCTCCTCCTCGGTGAGGTCCTTGATGAGCACGTTCGGGCTGATGCCCGCGTCCACGCAAATGGCCCGGGCACGGGTCCGGCCGATACCGTAGATAGACGTCAGCGAAACCCACGCGTGCTTGCGGTCGGGAATGTTTACACCAGCGATTCGTGCCATGCCATGGGTCTCTCGGTTGTTAAAGACGAGCGGTCGTCAAAATTGCGGAAGTGTAATCCCAAACCAGATTAAAATCAATAACCTGCGATCAGCCCTGCCGCTGCCGGTGGCGCGCATCCGTGCAGATGACGCGTACCACGCCCTTGCGCCGAATGATCTTGCAGTGTCGGCACATGCGCTTTACCGATGCCCTGACTTTCATCTCTGTCTCCCTGATTGGCTGCTTGCCGGACCGCTAGCGGGGCGTGCCACTGCGGCCGTAGCCCTTGAGGTTGGCCTTCTTCAACAGCCCCTCGTACTGGTGCGACATCATATGGGCCTGCACCTGGGCCATGAAATCCATGGTCACCACCACGATGATCAACAACGACGTTCCGCCGAAGTAGAACGGCACGCTCCACTGCAGGATCATGAATTCCGGCAGCAGGCAAACGGCCGTGATATAGGCGGCACCCCACAGGGTGAGCCGGGTCATCACGCCATCGATGTAGCGCGCGGTCTGATCGCCGGGGCGGATGCCGGGAATGAAGGCGCCGGACTTCTTGAGATTCTCCGCGGTCTCCTTGGGGTCGAACACCAGCGCGGTGTAGAAAAAGCAAAAGAAGATGATGGCGCCGGCGTAGGACATCACGTACAGCGGCTGTCCCGGTGACAGGGTGGTGGACAGATCCCGCAGCCAGGTCATGCCCTCGGCACTGCCGAACCAGCCGCCGATGGTGGCCGGGAACAGGATGATGCTGGAGGCGAAGATGGGCGGGATGACACCGGCCATGTTGAGCTTGAGCGGCAGGTGGCTGCTCTGGCCCGCGTACATCCTGCGTCCCACCTGGCGCTTGGCATAGTTGACCGTGATGCGCCGCTGCCCGCGTTCCACGAACACCACGAAGGCGGTGACACTCAAGGCCAGAACGACGAGCACCAGCACCAGCAGCACATGCAGCTCGCCGGTGCGCGCGAGCTCCAGGGTGCCGCCGATGGCTGTCGGCAGACCCGCGACGATGCCGGCGAAAATGATGATGGAGATGCCGTTGCCGATGCCGCGCTCGCTTATCTGCTCGCCCAGCCACATGAGGAACACGGTGCCTGTGACCAGGGTCGCCACGGTGGTGATGCGAAATCCCATGCCCGGATCGATGACCACCGGAAGCGCGCCCGCCTGCTGGCCTTCCAGGGCGATGGCCACGCCCAGGGCCTGGAAGCTCGCCAGGGCGACCGTGCCGTAGCGTGTGTAGCGCGTGATTTTGCGCCGCCCGGCCTCGCCTTCCTTGCGCAGCTCCTTCAGCCGCGGGTCCACGTGGGTGAGCAGCTGCATGATGATGGCCGCCGAGATGTACGGCATGATGCCGATGGCAAAGACCGAAAAGCGCCCCAGCGCGCCGCCGGAGAACATGTTGAACATGTCGAGGATGGTGCCGCGCTGCTGGTCGAACAGGACGCCCAGGGCCACCGGATCGATGCCCGGTACCGGTATGTAGGACCCTAAGCGGTAGACGATCAACGCGCCGACCACGAACAGCAAGCGGTGCTTGAGCTCGACTGTAGCCCCGAGCCCACTCTTCTTTGACGATAGAACTTTGGCGTGCGTCGACATGAGCTTGGCTACCTGTTTTTCAGTTGGTGTACCAGAGGGAGGGCGGTATCGCGCAGCGCCTCGGCGTCCAGCGGGCCGATGTGCTGGTAGCGGACGGGTTGGCGCGACCCTCAGGTCGACACGCCCGCGGCGGAGCGCTGGCTAGTGGATTTGGCGGGGAGGTTTGAAGACGCTTGCGGGGGCGCGCTGTTCCACACGCGGGGGATCGTGATTACTAACATCGACGCCGGCCATCGCCAGCAGTTCGGACACTTCCGTTGCCGGCGTGCTGCAGGGCGGGCAGGGAGCGCATTGCGTTCCGGGCTGGTGGTGGACACAGGGCGATTTCGGAATCGTATCCGCGGGTGCGGCGTTGCCGTGGTCGTCTACCATCGTGGCGAATTCGCCTGCGACCAGTAGCCCTTCATCCGTCGACAAGGGCACCGCCCGGGCAACCTGGGCCACTGCCAGCAGGGCGAGGAATAACCCGATAAACAACATGAGCGCCAAGCCCGAGCGCATCGGAGTCGGTGCAGGGAGAGTCTGGGTTTGCACTGTCAGAGATATCAAGGAACCAGCCGGAATTGTCGGAAACCAGATTGTCTGAGTCCGACCAGAGTGAAAAGTTCCCGATGCTCACGTATTCCAGCCGGTGCCGGGTCCATTGACGTTGTATCCAACCGCGAACCGATGAAGCTTCGATGGTAATGTTTCGGTTCTGTCGATCGGCGAGATGATCGACGAAAATATCGTCGTTTGCACTGATCTGCGTCAGAATTAAATTCGTGGCCTACGCCAGCTTGCGCGAGGGGACTCATTACATGGCGACGTTTCGACAACCAGTGTCTTGCCTGTTCAGTGGGGTAAGATCGCCCGCGAATTTTCCGTTCCTGTTCCTTTGGGCGCTTCTGCCGTTCAGCTTACTGCTGACAGGCTGCACCAGCGAGGATCAGAGCGCGGGTTCCAGCGCCGACGCACCGAAAATCGAATCGGTGGGGTCGCGGTGGTACACCGCTGACGGCGTTTCGCGCGGGGGCCCCATTTTTGCCCGGCTATGCGCCGATTGCCATGGCAAAAAAGCTCAGGGAAACTTCACCTGGCGACAGCGGGGAGCCGACGGCAAATTCCCTCCGCCGCCACTCAACGGTAAGGCGCACGCCTGGCACCATCCCATTCGCGCACTCGGCTCTCAGATCAAGTTTGGCGCTCCCGGCGGAAGCGGCAGCATGCCGGGGTTTGCACAGACGCTCAGCGACCAGGATGTCATCGACCTAATCGCCTGGTTTCAAGACAAGTGGTCGGACGAGATTTATGCCGCCTGGCTGGTACGGGAGCAGCAGTCCCGCGCCAGTACGCAATAGAAAGCCGGGAACGTCGGGATGACGCGGGCCGAAAGCAGCGCAAAGATTTGAAATTCTGCATCCTTGTAATTCCCGGCCATGCCTGACGGCTTCAGCATCGGACCGCTGCTGATTCCTACGCGCCCGTTGGCCGTGATTCTGTCGTTGTTCCTGGCGGTATGGGTTTCGAGGCGGGTCGCCGCTCGCATGGGGCTCGACGCACAGTGGGCGCAACGCGTGGCGGAAGGCTGCGCCTGGTCAGGTATCATCGGCGCCCGCCTGGGATTCGTGCTGATGACCTGGAGCGCGTTTCGATCCGCACCGTGGACCGCGTTCTATTTCTGGCAACCGGGCTATCTTCCCTATTCGGGTCTGCTGTTCGGTACGGCATATGCTCTCTGGCAGATTTGGAAACGCCCCGTGAACGAGCGGCGTTCCTATGTACGCGTGCTCGGCGGCGGCTACGCCGTTGGCGCAGTACTGGCCGTTGCTGTTCTGGGAACCATGAACATGTTCGCCGGCTCCCAGGTGTTGCGCGCGGGCGACCGGGTGCCGGACTTCACGCTGGTCAATCTGAGCGGCCAAACGGTGCGCTTTTCGGATCTCTCGGGACGGGCGGTGGTGCTCAATTTCTGGGCCACCTGGTGTCCCCCATGCCGCCGCGAGATGCCGCTCCTGGACGCGATACACAAAGAATACGGGTCCCGGGGGCTCAGCGTCGTGGGCATCGATGTGGGAGAAGACCCGGATGCGGTCCGGCGTTACGTGGAATCCATAGGAGTCGCGTATCCCATCTGGGTCGATGCACCGAACAGGCAGACGGGCATTGACTCGACCCAAAGTATTCACGGTCGATTCGGTGGCGTGGGCCTACCGACTACCGTTTTTGTCGATCCGGGAGGAATCGTTCGCAACCGCCATCTCGGCGAACTCAATCGCGGGTTTCTGCAAGCCCAGGCGGAGGCACTTCTCGATCAGTGAGTGACCGGTGATCGCCGGCTAATAGAAGTCCTTCCGGTCGTTTCTGGTCTCGCGAATGCTTTCTGGATTACCGCCGCGAGCCACGGCCTTGGTCGCGTGTGCACGAAAATCCTGCGCGTTCACGAATCCCACGACCCGAAATCGCGGGCGCTCTTTTCCATCCTCTCCGAAGAACAGGATCGCCGGGGGGCCAAACAAGCCGAATGCTCGCAGCAGCGCCTGGTCTTCGGCATCGTTGGCAGTAACGTCGGTCTGCAGCACCACCACGTTGGCAAGAGCGGCCTGTACGCTCGCGTCCGAGAAGGTGTCCCTCTCGAGCTCCTTGCAGCTCACGCACCAGTCGGCGTAGAAATCGAGCATCACGGGTTTGCCCTCGGCGGCGGCCTGTCGGAGCTCGGCGTCGAGACCCGTGAGCCCTTTGACGCGCTTGAACACGAGCTTTCGCTCGGCGGCCTTGTTGCCGGCCATGAAGCTAGAGCCCTTGAGCGGCCGGAACACGTCACTGCCACCGCCGGCGGCACCCACGATGATCAGCACACCGTAAATCCCCACCACCAGTCCGAACGCTTTGCCCAGGCGCCGCCAGCCACTGGCCTGGGGCTGCAATGCATCCAGCGCCCCGAAATAGACCGCCGTGCCGATCAGCAGAGCGCCCCAGAGAAACATGCTCACGCCTTCCGGGATGATCCGCTCGAGAAGATAGATGGCGACACCCAGCAGCATGACACCGAACGCGACTTTGATTTTCGCCATCCATGGGCCGACCCGGGGCAGCAGCTTGCCGCCGGTGGTGCCGGCGATGAGCACCGGCACGCCCATGCCCATGCTCAGTGCAAACAGGGCGGTGCCGCCGAGAAGCGCATCGCCGGATTGACTGATGTAAATGAGCGCGCCCGCCAGCGGTGCGGCCACGCAGGGTCCCACGATGAGGGCCGAGAGAAAGCCCATGATGCCGACACCGATGAAGGTGCCGCCCTGCTGGCGATTGGTGAGGCGGGCCAAAGCGGTCTGCACGCCCGCGGGGATCTGCAGCTCGTACAGGCCGAACATGGACAGGGACAGGGCGACGAACAGGCCGGCAAAAGTGCCGAGGATCCAGGGATCTTGAAAGACCGCCTGCAGGTTCGCACCCGCCAGGCCGGCGACCACGCCGGCAACCGTGTAGGTCGCCGCCATTGCCAGCACGTAGGTCAGTGACAGCCAGAAAGCGCGCCGGGTGGTAATGCTCTCGCCCTGTCCGACGATGATGCTGGACAGGATCGGCAGCATGGGCAGCACACAGGGTGTGAAGGTCAGCAGCAGCCCGAATCCGAAAAATCCGAGCAGGACCAGAAAAGTGCTGCCGGAAGCCAGGGCGCGCGCGATGCGGTCCTGCTCCGGCAGCTCACCCACCGTTTCGGCGGAATCCAGAAGGTCCCCGGGGCCGATGGTCAATCCTTGCCTCTGCGCCGGCGCCGCGGGCAGGGTGAGGGCAACGGACTTCGTCATCGGCGGGTAACACAGGCCGGCATCGGCGCACCCCTGGTAGCCGACTTCGAGGGTCAGCGGGACGGCCCCCGTGGTCGCGCGCTGCATCAGCAGCACCGCTTCGACGCCGTGGTAGTAGACCTCCATACGGCCGAAGTAGGCATCGTCCTTTATTTTTCCGTCGGGCAGCTGCGTGGAACCGAGAACCACGCCTGAGACGTCGCTGACGGTAAAATTGAACTTGTCCCGGTACAGGTAATAGCCGTCCGCGATGTCGAAGCGTGCCACCAGCGTATCGGCATCTCGCGCTTCGGTAGTCAGCACATAGGCGACTTCGGGGTCGAGGAATTCGTTGACGCTGTTGCCGGTCAGTTGCTGCAAAATGCTCAAGGGATTGAAGCCGGATTCCGGCGCGGCGCTGGAAGCCCGGTGGTCGGGCGCGTGATCGGCGAGGGCGCCGCCGCTTCCCACCAGCAGCGCGACCAGCAGAAGCCGGGCGGGGATGCTTGCGCCAGCGGCCCGTCCGCAGCGGCGTTGCACGCTCGTTATCCGGTGCGCTGAGACGGGCTCGACGTTTCCGCTCATTGGGACGCCTTACGCTTGTCGGCCTCCAGAGATTCCAACAACTCCGGTGCCGGAACATATCCGCCGATGGCCCGCCCGGCGTCGGTAATCGTGTACGGGGTCCCCTGCAGCCCCAGGCGCCGGGCCAGAGCCATCTGCTCGCGCACGGGGTTTTCGCATTCGCGAAGATCTGGCGTCGCGCCGTTCTTGGCTTTGGTCAGCTCACCCTGCGGATCGTCGGAGCACCATACGGATACGGCTTTTTTGTACGATCCTGAGGCGACGCCTGCGCGCGGAAAAAGCATGTACCGGACCCGGATTCCCATGCGATTCAGCAGCGGCATTTCCCTGTGCATTTTTCGGCAATACGGGCAATCGATATCGGTGAAGGTCGTGATCGTGTGTTTCACCTCACCCTCGGGTTCGTAAATGATCATGGAAGCTTCCGGGACGCCGCGGAGGACCTTTGCGCGTCGTCCGGCCAGCACGCGCTCGGTAAGATTCTCCTGAGTCACCAGATCGATCATCACACCGCTCAGCAGATAGCGACCGTCCGCCGACACGTAGATGATGTCACCCCCGTCCACGCCGACTTCGTAGATTCCCTTGATCGCCGACGGGGCGACGTGGTCCACCGTTGCTCCGGGAAGACGCTCTGCAAGCTTGCGTTTGAAGGCCTGCAGGTCGGATTCCGCCAGCGCTGGTGCCGTCGTGCTGAACAACGCAAGTAAAACAGCGAGTGCCATCAGTTTTTGTTTCATGAAATCACCTGACTTGGAGAGCGACCGGGGTCACTCGGTAAGCGAAGTCGGAAAAACCACCGGTCCCGATTGGGGGGAGGGTGATTTGTTGGATCAGGAGAGCCTTGGAGGTCGGCGGATGCCGCTTGGTACCACGTCGTCATAATGCGATTGAAGAATCAGCGTTCGGACAAGCAGAATAACCTGGGAGTTTCCTGCTGCCGTGGAGGGCAGGGCGCCGGAACAGGATGGACAAGGCGCGCATTCGGCAGATTTGTGACCGCGGTCACAGTTGTCGTCGCTGAGCCGGGTGTTCCCAGCCCCGACAAGGTCGCTTCCCATTGCCACCGCCGATTCGATACCGTGTCCGGTCCCTCCCGTTGCCGAGGCCATGCCGAAACCGAGACTGCCCAATACCGCCAGTAACAGGGCGGCCCACAGCGTGATCGCCAGCTGATTCGGCCGGGTGGCTTGTGGTTGTGGACTTTCTAGCGCCACGACGCGGTTATCCCCGGTTCATGCGACATCGCATTAACAGTGTAGATCAGGCATCAGACTCGGCGCATTCGGCGAAGTTCCTCGATTCAGGGCATGAGCCCCGAGGGCTGCAGATGCGGCGAGCTGGTAGCGTCGCGTATTCGTTATTCGATACTGATCGCTCTCAGCTGGGTGCCCTCGGCCTGGTAATCCACGATGATCTGCCCCTTCGCGTTCCTCGCCTGGCTCAGAAGCTCCTCGTTGGCGAGAAAGGTAACGGGTTGACGTGTTTGCGCATCGAGCACCGTGATGGTTTGGGCGGCCGCGTCGAGGCCAATCACCGTCCCCACATGCTTGTTGGGTCCAAGCGCGCTGCACGCCTGACTGGCTGCCGGCGCCATGAGAATTGCGGCCAATAACCCGGCTAGGGCTGTCGTACTCTTCATCTGGTTATCCTCCAACTGCTCTGGCACGAGATAATCAATCGGATTCGTACCGCCGGCTGCCAGCGGGCAGGCCATCCGAATGGCCGGGTACGGTGCGGCAGCCATGGGTGCATGATACTGCAACACCGGCGATATTCCACGGCAGAACAGGGATCGCGATGCGGGCGCAACTGGTACAATCGGCTTTTCGAGGACAGAATGTAATCATTCGTCGTCATGACGCCAGATGCGGCCACTCTGCTGGAGGAGGCGCAAGCCAAAGCCTCCTATTACCAGTCCCAGTACGAATTTCTTTTCGGCCAGATCCCCAACCCCACCTTCACCGTCGATCCGCAGCGCGATTGCATCGTCGACGCCAACGCCGCCGCCTGCACCTTGTTGGGATATTCGCGCGACGAGCTCATCGCCCGGGTGCGGCTCAGCGACATTCATCCCGATGAGATGTCCCAGTTTCTGGAGCTCGGAGCTCAGGTCTACCGCGATGGCTCCGCCCACACCGACGAGCTCAACTGCCTGACCGCGGAAGGACGCAGCCTGCCGGTGCGAATTCTCGCGATCTTGGTGCACGATCAGCAGGGACACGAGCTGGTTCGTGTAATCGTCATCGAGACACTGGCACAGAAGGCCGTGGAGCAGGCACTACTCGACCAAGTCAAGAGTCAGTATGACTTCGAAGAAATCGTCGGTAATAGTGCGGCGCTCGCGGCAGTCCTCGAGAAAGTTCGACAGGTTGCCGCCACCGACGCGTCTGTGCTCATTCACGGAGAGACCGGCACCGGGAAAGAGCTCATCTGCCGTGCGATTCATCACCAGAGCCGGCGAAGCCGCAAACCATTGGTGAAACTCAACTGCGCCGCGATACCGTCCGGGCTGGTGGAGAGCGAGCTCTTCGGTCACGAAAAAGGCGCCTTCACCGGGGCCGTTGCGCAGAAGCGCGGGCGATTCGAGCTCGCCGACAAGGGCACGATCTTCCTGGACGAAGTCGGAGACATCTCCCTGGAGACCCAACCGAAGCTGTTGAGGTTGCTCCAGGAGCAGGAGTTCGAGCGCGTCGGCGGTACCCGCACCTATCGCGTCGACACGCGGCTGATCGCCGCCACCCATCGCAACCTCGAAGAGCGGGTCAGGAATGGTGAATTTCGTGATGATCTCTATTACCGTTTGAACGTATTTCCGATTCGTCTTCCGGCCCTGCGTGAGCGGCGCGAAGATATCCCGCTTCTCGCCCGTTATTTCGTCGATCGCATCAGTGCACGCTATGGGCGCGTCCCCGGCGAGTTCAGCGATTCCGCCGTCAGATGCCTGTGCGAGTACTCCTGGCCGGGAAATGTACGAGAGTTGGAAAACGTCATCGAGCGCGCGCTCATTCTCAGCGAGGGCGGGACCATCGAGGAGCGAAATCTGCTTCTTGGTGACGATGGCCAGGGCGCCCATGTGGGGCCGGTAAGCACGCTACGGGACATGGAGCGGCGGCACATCCTCGCCGCCCTCGAAAGCACCGCATGGAAGGTCAGTGGCAAGGGCGGCGCCGCCGAGCTTCTCGGGCTGAGACCGACCACCCTGGAATCGCGCATGGCCCGGCTTGGTCTCGTGCGGGACCGGCGACGCGCGTAGATGAAGGGCGGTAGGGTTCCCGATTTCACGATCTAGTTCACGATATTCCGTGAAGCTCCCATGCTCCGTGGCCCCCGGACGCGCCTGGGTGGGGCGTCGTGGAAATCCCGGCTTTTCAGGGGCTTGCGTTGCGTTCTCCAGGTTCTGTTTCATTTGGCACGAAACTTGACTGTCTGTGTTATTGGCCCATTCGCTGGCACGTGGACAGGCGCGACCGAGACATGGATGACTCCAGGAAAGACTTCGAGGCCGTCGTGAATGCGCACGGCCCCGGAATGTTTCGCTATGGGTTCTGGCTGTGTGGTGATCGCAGCATGGCCGAGGACCTGGTCCAGGAGACCCTCCTGCGGGCGTGGCGATTTCGTGACGGCCTCAATGACAAGGGCAAGGTGAAAGCCTGGCTGATCACCACGCTTCGTCGCGAGCATGCACGGCTGTTCGAGCGCTACCGTCCGGAGTTCGTGGATCTCGAGCCCGAGCAGCTCGCCGATCCGCGCGCGAGAACCGATAACGAGTGGCAGTCGTGGGACTTGCGCCGGGCGATCGCCAGGTTGCCCGAGAGACTGCGCGAACCGTTGGTGTTGCAGGTCATTTTCGGTTGCAGCGGTCTGGAAATTTCCGAGGCGCTGGGACTACCGCGATCGACGGTGAATACGCGTTTGTTTCGCGCCCGTCAGAAGCTGTGCGATCTGACGGCGGAAAAATCCCACGCTTCTACACGCCAGATTGAATCGTGTGCGGAAAGCTCCTTCTCGTCCATCGTGTTGGCCGTCGACTGAGCGCGCCCCGTTAAACTCCAGCCGGCAGGGGATCTCTCCAGGCTGTGCTTTTTCACACTGCAATCCGCGAGCGGGCCGTTATGCTGCACCCTTGAGTGACGAATAAGGTGCAGGAGGAATCGAGACATGGGGCACGACTGCGGAGCACGGCATCTGGAGTGTGGCGATCCCGGTTACCCGCGCAATCTGGCCATCCATGAGTCTGACGGCGTGGAGAAGCTTCGGTTGGCTGCGCGTGCATCCGACCATCGTCTCGCCCGCCACACCAGGCATCGGTCGGAGATGCGCGTTTTCCTGGTGGCCTGCCACCAGGCGTCCGTGTCAATCGAAACCATGTCGCGTTATCTGGGCCTGGATGCGGACATTATTCGCACGGAGCTTCTGTTCGGCATCGCGGCCTGGAACGCGGCTCAGCGCAGAACCAACGATGCCGCTTTCAAGCCGGGCCTGCGGCTGACCGCTTCCTGCGACTAGACCGCCGGCTGCCATGGAGGCTCGAGCGTTGGCCTTTCTCCTGAATTGAATACCCTGTAGTTTCCCGGCAGGTCACACCGATGCGCCGGGAATGGAAACGACAACAGGCGGCCTAAAAACGGCTTATGGCGTCCACGGAGCCGGAGCGGCCGGTTCGGCAATGGTGCTGGTGCACGGGGTCGGCCTCAGAAGTGACGTCTGGGCCCCCCAGATAGCGGCCTTCTCCGCCAGCCATCGCGTGATCGCCTATGACACCCTGGGTCACGGGGGCAGCGATCTGCCGCCGGAATCGGCCTCGTTGGGTGTTTATGTGGCGCAGCTCGAAGGGCTCCTGGACGCTTTGCGGATCCCCCGCGCCGTGGTCATCGGGCATTCCATGGGCGCTATCATCGCCACCGCTTTCGCCATCGCCAATCCCGGGCGGGTGGCTGCCCTGGGGGCGCTGTGTCCCGTCTATGATCGCAGCGACCAGAGCCGCGCCGCCGCCCTGGCGCGCGCGGAGGCGCTGGCGGCCACGGGCCCCGCGGCAGGTGTCGAGGCGACGCTGGCGCGCTGGTTCGGAGACGACGCAAGCCCGCAGGCCCGTGACAAGGCTGCCGCACTCAGAAGTTGGCTGGCCGATGCCGATCCGACCGGCTATGCGCGTGCTTACCGAGTGTTCGTGTCGTGCGATGAAGCCATTGTCGGCCGGCTGGGCACGCTCGCCATGCCGGCGTTGTTTCTCGCCGCAGAGCACGATCCCAACTCGACCCCGGCGATGGCCAGGCGCATGGCCGCCGAGGCGCCCCGGGGGCAGGCCGTGGTCTTGCCGAACGCGCGCCACATGGTACCGTTCGTGTCTCCCGAGCCCGTCAATGCGAGACTGCGCGGGTTCCTCGAAGAGCACGAAGCATGAGCGACGGTCTCATCGATGCACAGACGTTGCGCCGCGCGCTCGGCACCTTTGCCACCGGCGTCACCGTCGTGACGACCATGGATGCCAACGGCGCGCCCAGGGGCTTTACCGCCAACTCCTTCGCTTCGGTGTCGCTGGATCCGCCGCTGATACTCGTGTGCCTGGCGAAGACGGCAGCCAGCTGCCCGGTTTTTCGCGCCTCAAAAAGTTACGCCGTCAATATTCTTTGCGAAGATCAGAAGGCCGTCTCCGCCACCTTCAGCTCGCGAATCGCGGATCGTTTCGCCACCGTCGATTGGTCCACTCGTGCCACCGGATCCCCGATCATCGCGGGCGTCGTCGCCTGGCTCGACTGCTGCATGCACGAGGTGATCGATGCCGGCGATCATTATATTTTGATCGGCCGTATTGTGGATTACGACTACGCGGCTGCTAGTCCGTTGGGTTTTTGCCGCGGCGCTTATGTCTCCTTCGGCCTCGCCCGGGAGGCGGTGCGTGCCTCGGAGGAGGGCGCCGCCACGCGCTTGCTTGCGCTCATCGAGCACGAGGAAGCGATTCTGTTCCATCGCGATGCCGACGATGGCGCGCTGTCCCTGCCCACCGCGTCACGGATCGGAAATGCCGATGATGACGGAAGTTTGTTGAGCAAGGTCAAGGCGGCCGGGGTCGACGCCGAGCTATCGTTCTTATTCGCCGTCTATGAAGATCCGCAGAGCGGTGTTCACAATATCGTCTATCGGGGCGAGGCGCGTGCTGTCGACCAACATGCGAAGGCATCGCTGGTGCCATTCCGGGAGATCCCATGGAATGACATTCGTGATGCCGCCGTGCGCTCCATGCTCGAGCGCTACGTGCGCGAACGCGAGGAAGATTCTTTCGGCATCTACGTTGGCGACGCGGCGGCGGGCCGCGTGAAACCACTGGCAGGGAGTGATTGAGTCCATGAAGTTTTCACTGTTCGCCCACATGGAGCGTTATCAACCATCGGTTCCGCACAGCCAAATTTTCGACCAGCTGACGGCGCTGGTGAAAACCGCCGAGGAGGGTGGATTCGAAACGGCCTGGATCGGTGAGCACCACGGCATGGAGTTCACCATCGCGCCCAATCCCTTTATCAATATCGCCTATCTGGCGGCGAAAACCGAACGCATCCGGCTCGGCACGGGCACCGTGGTGGCGCCGTTCTGGCATCCCATCAAGCTCGCTGGCGAAGCCGCCATGACCGATATCATCACCGGCGGGCGGCTCGATATCGGCCTGGCCCGTGGCGCTTATAGCTTCGAATATGCGCGCCTCGCCGACGGCATCGACGCGATGGCGGCCGGTGCAAAGCTGCGCGAGCTCGTGCCGACGCTCAGAAAACTCTGGGACGGAGATTACGCCCACCAAGGCGAGTACTGGAATTTCCCCGCCACCACCTGTACGCCGCGCCCGCTGCAGAAGCCCTATCCGCCCCTGTGGATCGCGGCCAGAGATCCCCACTCCCATGTGTTCGCGGTATCCAACGGCTGCAACGTCCAGGTGACTCCCCTGTGGAGCGGAGACGATGAAGTGGAAAGCCTCATGGGGCGCTTCAACGATGCCTGCGCGGCCAATGCCGATATTCCCCGACCCAGGATTATGCTGCTCATGCACACCCACGTTGCCGGCAGCGAGACGGAAGTCGAGCAGGCGTGCCGCGATCTGAGCCGCTACTACGGGCTGTTCGCGACCTGGTTCAGAAACGAGAAACCGGTTCGCCAGGGATTCATCGAGCCGCCCGACGACGAGGAGCTGGCAGCCATGTCGATGTATGACCCGGAGGTGTTACGCGAAGCACTGGTCATCGGTACGCCCGACACCGTTATCGAGCGACTGCGGCGCTATGAAGCGATGGGCTATGATCAGTACAGCCTGTGGATCGACAACGGCATGCCTTTCGAAGCCAAGCGAAAGTCGCTGCAGCTTTTCATCGACGAGGTGATGCCGGCATTCACCTAGTCCGGGCCAGGCAGTCAAAGCGCCGGCTTCGGAGCGAATTCGAATCGTCAAGATCTCCATCGACCGCCACCTGCCGGCGGACGAGATGACCGATTTCTCGGAGATGGAAGGCGAAGGTGGCGTCATGACGCCCGCCACCCGCGCCCAGACGCTGCTGCCCCCTGTGACGCGTTCCGGATCGGTGAGTACGTCGAGGCAGGAGGCATGAAGGGTACCGTCGAGCATATTTCGATCCGATCGATTCCGCGCTGATTTTGCGCATGAAGTTCATGACCATACCCAACGAGCAATGGGTGATCAGACGCGAAGCGTATCACCGCGTCCAGGAAGGTCTGCGAGCCGCCGGTATCGAGTTCGCTCATCGCCAGGTGACGGTGCACGTGCCGGGCGGCGAGAATGAGGACAAGAAAGGCGTCGCGGGCGATGCGCCGGCGTCAAACAGTGTCTGTATTACGAGATACGGTGTGGGTGCGAGGTTATCGAGAATCGGAGGGCCGAACTCCCGCAATGGCTGGGCGTCAATCTCTCGGGCGCCGCAGGTATGCTATGGTCTCCCGTCTTGTCCGGCACCACGAATCTCGATCCAATGAAGCAGTCAGCCGCCAGAAATTCCCCACCCCACCGGGTCACGAGCATCGAGCAGTTGGAGTCCATCTACGGGACACCTGCCTCCAGCTCTCTCGTTAAGGAGATCGACCACATCTCCGAACACTATCGTGCCTTCATCGAGAAGGCGCCGTTCGTCACCGTCGCCACCTGTGGCCCGGAGGGGCTCGATTGCTCTCCACGGGGCGATCCGCCGGGCTTCGTGCGTGTGGTGGACGAGAAGACTCTGATGATCCCTGATCGGCGCGGTAATAATCGCTTAGACAGCATGCGGAATCTGGTGCGCGATCCGCGCATCTCACTGCTGTTTCTCATTCCCGGAATCAATGAAACGTTGCGCATTAACGGCCGCGCCGCAATCGTCGTCGATCCGAATCTGTGCGAGTCTTTCGCGATGCAGGGAAAACTGCCGCGAAGTGTTCTGGTGGTCACGGTCGGCCGGATTTACTTCCAGTGCCAGAAGGCATTGGTGCGTTCCCGCCTGTGGGACGTCGAGGCACAGATCGCGAGGTCCGAGCTGCCCAGCACCGGAAAGATTCTTCAGGCGCTCTCGGGAAACAGTATCGATGGCGAAAAATACGATCGCGACTATCCGGAGCGCTTGAAGAACACCATCTACTGAAGGGGGTGAAGCAGTGATTGCACGAAGGATCGTTCCGCTGCTGGCGGTGCCTGCCACCGGCTGCGCGGGTACCATGAACGATGGACGCCCCGATGTTGCATGGGGCAAGAAGGGCAGTACCTATCAGGAGTTCCGTCTGATTCAGGACCAGTGCCGGAAACATACCGACAAAAATCTGGAAGACAACTGGGGCGGTGCCTTCGATAATGATCCCATGCCGGGCTTTCACTCGTCCACCGAGCAAGGGATCTGGCTTCGTGAGGATGCCAAGCAGGAGTTCTACAAATGCCTGCGTTCGATGGGCTATCACGAGGAAAAGGTGAAGCGGCCTTGAATCCGGCGGCCCCGTCGTGGCGCGAAGTTTGACGTGACCCACGAACGCTTCGATGGCTACAGGATAGTAGCCGCCGGCTTCGTCATTCAGGGCGTCATCATCGGCGCGATGTTCGCCTACGGTGTTTTCTTTCGCGAGCTGGAGGCCGAGTTCGGCTGGTCAAGGACGATGATCTCCGGTGCCTCGTCACTGTCCTTCGTCGTCATGGGCGTGCTGGCCATCGTTGCCGGCAAGCTGAACGACAAAATCGGTCCGCGGATTCTCATTACCGCCTCGGCGTTGTGCTTCGGCATCGGCTACGGGGCCATGTCGCGCCTGCAAGCTCCCTGGGAGCTGTTTCTTTTCTACGGACTGCTCGCGGGCATCGGTTACAGCACCCACGACGTGGTCACCCTGTCCACCATCACCCGCTGGTTCGTGCGCCGGCGCGGCGCCATGACAGGCGTCGTCAAGGTCGGGACCGGCGTCGGTCAAATCCTGGTGCCCGTGATTGCCGCGGCGCTCATCGCGGCCTTCGGTTGGCGAAACGCGGCCTTCATCATCGGCGCGGCGTCCATGCTGATCCTCCTGGTGGTTGCGCAACTGATGCGCCGGGATCCGCGCAGCATTGGCCAGCACCCCGACGGCGTTGCAATCGAGGGCGCCCGCGCGCCGACGGGCGCAGGAGAAACCGGAATGAGCGTCGCCGAGGCTGCCGGCACGCGGCAATTCTGGATTTTGTGCGCGGCGCAGCTGACGATATTCTTCTGCCTGTTGACGGTCATGATTCACATCGTGCCCCACGCGACGGATCTCGGTATCGCGCCGGCGGTGGCCGCAACGATCCTCTCCACCATCGGTGGGGCCAGCATTGCGGGCCGGTTGACCATCGGCATGCTCGCCGATCGCCTGGGGGGCAGGCGATCGTTAGGGCTGAGCTTCTTGATCCTGCTGGCCAGCTTCGTGTTGCTGCAATCGGCCGAAACCACGTGGATGCTGTTCCTTTTCGCCCTGGTCTATGGCTTCGCCCACGGCGGTTTTTTCACCGTCATGTCTCCGACGCTGGCGGAGTTTTTCGGCACCGGTTCCCACGGCGTCATTTTCGGCATCGTGTTGTTCTGCGGCACCATCGGCGGTGCGGCCGGACCGCTGCTGGCCGGAACGTTGTTCGACACCACGGGCAGCTACGAGATGGTGTTCCTGATACTCACGGGCTTCTGCCTGCTGGGTCTGATTCTGACCGCGGCGCTGCCGCCGATAAAATCCCCTGCCACGGTTGCCACGCGTGAGTTGGCGAGATGAAGATCACCGCCGTGGAAACCCTGCGCATCGGCGTTCGCCCGAATCTCGTGTGGGTGCGATTGCGCACCGACGAAGGAGTAACCGGGCTGGGTGAATCCTGGTTCGGGAGCGCGACGGTGGAGGCGGATGTGCACGAGCGCATCGCGCCTTTGCTGCTCGGTCAGGATCCGGGACACATCGATGCGCTCGCCCGCAGGCTGCGTCCCTACGTGGGTTCTTTCGGTAGCGGCGCCGAGATGCGCGCATGCTCCGCGGTGGATGTGGCGTTGTGGGACATCGCCGGAAAGATCGCCGGCAAACCCATCCACGATCTACTGGGCGGAGCGCTGCGCGATTGCATTCCCGTGTACAACACCTGCGCCGGGCCGGACTACGTATCGAAGACAGGTGATGTGCGGCCGGGCAATTTCGGACTTCCCGGGGCAGGGCGCCAGAGCCGCGTCCACGAGGACCTGGACGGATTCATGAACCGCGCCGACGAGGTCGCGGCCGAGCTCCTGGAGATGGGCATTCACTCCATGAAAATCTGGCCCTTCGACTTCGTCGACGCGGCCGCGGATGGTCTGGATATATCCGCGCCGGAGATCGCGACGGCTCTGGGGCCCTTCGAGAAGGTGCGCAAGGTCCACGGCGATGGCATGCGCCTCAAGGCCGAGCTGCACGGGCTGTGGAGCCTGGCGGCGGCGAAGAAGATAGCGTCCGCGCTTGCGCCCTTCGGGCTGGATTGGATCGAGGATCCCGTGTGGATGGATCGCCTTTCCGATCTGGGTGAGCTCTCGCGAAGCACGCCTGTGCCCATCGCCGCCGGCGAGACCCTGGGCGGCAGGGGGCAGATCCACGAGCTGCTGAAGCTGGGTGAGGTGGCGACCGCTATCGTCGATGTGACTTGGGGCGGCGGGTTTACATTCGCCTGGCAAGCGGCGGCGCTGGCCCGGGCCGCCGGCAAGACAATCGCCTTTCACGACTGTTCGGGCCCGGGTCTCGGCCTCGCACTCCTGCCGGAACTCGATGAGCGCGACGATGCCACCTGTCGCGTGACGGCCGCGCGCTGACAAATGTTGGTTTTCCCTGTATCTTCTCGTCGGGCAAAATTGCCCCCTTTATGGCGACCCGTATCGGTCCCCTCGCATCGCAACGTTGCAAACCCCGTCAGACCCGGAAGGGAGCAGCGGTAGTAGCGGACGCGAGTGCCGGGGTGTGGCTGGTACGGGGCGCCGCCACTCTTCGTTTACCGCACCGTCGATCAGTTGCTGGCGTTACATTCATGACCATTGGTGTCGACAAACTGCTGAAGGGTTACCGGCAGTACCGCGATGGGCCCTATGAACAGAGCCGGCCGCTCATCGCGGACCTGGTCGCCCGTGGCCAGCACCCGGAGGTGGCGGTGGTGGCGTGCTCCGATTCGCGCGTCGATCCGGCGATACTGTTTCAAGCGGACCCGGGCGATCTGTTCGTCATCCGCAATGTCGCCAATCTGGTTCCGCCCATGGAGCAGGAAGGCACCTTTCACGGCACCAGCGCGGCACTGGAATTCGCGGTGCTGGGCTTGGGCGTGAAGCACCTGATGGTGCTCGGTCATGCGCACTGCGGCGGCATCAAGGCGATGATGGTGCCTGATCAAGACGACAACGCCTTCACCTTCGTCCCCTCCTGGGTATCGATGCTTGCCGCCGCCCACCGGCGCGTGTTGGCAACCATGGCGCAAGCCAGCGACGAAGCGCGCACGCGGGCCTGCGAGCAGAATGCGGTCCTGGTGTCGCTGGAGAACCTGACCACCTTTCCCTGGGTGCAGGCGCGGGTCCAAAGCGGCGATCTCCAGCTGCACGGCTGGTACATCGACATCGCTGTCCCGGAACTCTCCTCTTATGATTGGGAAGCTGGAAAATTTACGCCCCTGGCGTAGGCACCTGGACCCTCGAGATCAGTCCAGGAGGCCGGACAGGTCGTCCATGGTTTCGAGCCGCCAGAGCCTATTCGCAACCCGCCGGGCCCGTTCCTCGGAGAACCCGCCATAGCGGAAACAGCTGCGGAACTTGTCCTCCAGGGCGTGGTCGGAAACCGGGTTTCCCGGCATCCCTGTGGGCCGCGGCAGGAAATCCCGCAACCGCCGCCCGTCCGCGAGCTCGAGGGTGACATAGGCGCCCTCCGGGCAGCGTTCCGCCACCGTCGGATCACTGGCGAGCTCCTCCGAGATGCGCATCTGCACCTTGTCCATGGCTGAGCGCAGGCGTTCATCGGACAGAGTTGCCGCATTCAGGTGATCCAGCGAGATTTCACCGAAGGCGAGGATGCAACCCACCGCGAACGGCATACTGAACTGGGCTTCCCGGGGCGTCGCCGGATCGTCGTGGACGAGGCTCAGGGCAACCAGCGGCGGCACCTCGCAAGTCACAGCGACGGCGTCGTCCAACGTGATGCCGTTCTCGATCATCAGGCGGCCGGTAAGCTCCGCGCTCGCCGCCGCCGCCGAGCACACGGGATAGCGTTTGAACAGAATTCCTGGCTCCAGAAGCCGCCACACGCGTCCGAGCTTGGCGAGATGCTCGGGCTCGGCGATGCCGTCGTTGAGGAGCTTGGCGAAACCGCGCTCGTCCTCGAATACCCCTGCCGGGCCGTTCATGCCTTGTGCGGCCAGCAGCCCACACTGGATGCCGGCCGCGGCGGCCCGGCCCGCCTGATAGGGTTTGGCGTCGGTGCCGAAGATCGCTTTCATCCCCGTCGTCTCGGCGGCTGCTATGGCCAGCCCATTGACCGTCGCCGTCCCGTCGAGCTGCCGCGCCCTGGCAGTGGCCGCCGCTGCCCCTATCGTTCCGAAGAGACCGGTGGTCCACCACCCTTTGAAATAGATGTGGTCGGTGCAGGCCAGGGCCAGGGCGTACTCGACTTCCACTGCGGCGATGAACGCCTCGAGCAGGCGCGCGCCGCCGTCGCCGGCGTCCTGGACGACTGCAAGGGCCGCCGGGCAAGCGACCACGGAGCCGTGCATGATGCCGGCATAGCTGGTGTCGTCGAAGTCAAAGGCGTGGCCGGCGGTGGCGTTGACCATCGCCGCCGCCATGGGGTGAACCGTTTCGCCGCTTGCCAACACCACTGCCCGACCCGAACCGTAAGCGCCGAGCGCATGGCGGCGGACCGTGTCGGTCAACGGCGAGCGGCATCCGGCGATGATGACGCCAATGGTGTCGAGGATGCAGCGCTTGGCCTCGTGCAGGGCGGCAGGGGGAACGTCGTCGATGGAGAGGTTGTGCGTGAACTCAGCGCATTGGGCGATGACGGGGGCCGTGTTGCAAGCCATTGAGTCTTTCATGGCGGTCCCTTTCCAGAATGATAATGAATACCGTCCCCGGTAGCGGCCTGTTGTAGCACCGGGAAACAAATGTGTCTACAGTGCATTTGAGTCGAACATTTGTGCTAATTTACCCTGGCCTTCAACTCAGTCGCTGAACAGGATGCAGAGAAACTCGCAATCCGTGTCGGACTTGCAGTCATTGATCGATCGGCTGACGGCCGCCTATCCGGACCTCAGCCCGCAGTTGCGCCAGGCCGCCAGGTTCGTTCTCGATACACCCACGGAAGTCGCCATCAAATCCATTCGGCGGGTGGCGGCGGAGGCCGGCGTCGCGCCGAGCACCATGCTGCGGCTGGCCAAGGCTATCGACTACGCCAACTACGAGATTTTCCGTAAACCCTTCCAGGAAGCCATGCGGGATCGCGGCAACGGCTTCGGCAGCCGCGCCAAGTGGCTGCAGCAACTGGCCGAGCGTTCCGACAGCGGCGCGCTGCTGAGCAGCATGGCCCGGGCCGACATCGCCAATGTGGAAAGCGCCTTCCAGTCCAACGAGCCGAAAAGCTTCGCCCGCGCCGCCAAGCTGATTCGTAACGCCCGCCAGGCCTTTGTCGTGGGCACCGGCGGCGCCTACGGCTTCGCCCACTATTTTCACTACGTGGGACGGATGGCGCTGCCGAACTTGCGCATGGCCTCGGTGGACAGCGGCTCGCTGATCGACGACCTGGTTGATCTGCGGCGCTCGGATGTCATCGTGGCCGTGGCCGTGCGGCCCTACAGCTCGGCCACGGTGCGCGCCGCCGCTTTTGCCCGCGACCGCGGCGCTCGGGTGATCGCCATCACCGACAGCCGCAGCTCGCCACTGGCCAGGGAGGCCGCCTGCCTGTTGTTGACGCCCACCCAGAGCCCGCAGTTTTTCCCGTCCTACACGGCGGTGGCGGCGGTTCTGGAAACCTTGGCGGCGTTCATCGTCTCCGGCGGCAACGAACGCACGGTGGCCAAGATCGCCGATGTGGAACGGTTTCGCCATGACGCCGATATTTGCTGGGACGAATCCGCATCGGAGTGAAACCCTGGCGGCACAACTGCGCCGGGGAAAGCCATCATGAAACATTTGAAGTATTTAGTTTGACCGATGGGCCATTTGTGCTATAACGGCCGAGATTCCAGGTCTGGCACAGAAACAGACCGAGAATTCTCTAGTGACCAGGGAGACCGAAATACCGCTCATAGAGCGTGATCGGGCCTTTCGGGCCCGGCTCCCGGGAACAGGGGATTTGGATGCCAACAATTCGAATAACCCGGAGGATCCGATGATGATCACGTCACTGACACGCACGGCGCTGGGCGCCGTCATTCTGGCCAGCTTCACCCTGGCGGCGACCCAGGCCAATGCCGCCAACGACCGTTTCAAGAAGGTTCTGGACCGCGGCAAGCTGGTGGTCGGCGTCAAGGCCGATTACAAGCCCTGGGGATTCCGTGATTCCAGCGGCAAGCTGGTGGGCATGGAAATCGACATGGCCCAGGACGTGGCCGATGCACTGGGCGTCACCCTGGAGCTGGTGCCGGTGCAGTCGTCCAACCGCATGCAGTTCCTGCAGCAGGGAAAAATCGATCTGATGATCGCGACCATGTCCGACAAAGCCAACCGCCGCAAGGTGGTGGGCATTCCGCAACCGAACTACTACACGTCGGGCACCAACGTACTGGCCAAGAAGGGCGTGGTCACCAGTTGGGCGGATCTGAAGGGCAAGCCCGTCTGCGGCAAGCAGGGCGCCTTCTACAACAAGCAGATCTCGAAAAAGTACGGCGCCAAGATCATCGCCTTCGTCGGCAACGCGGAAGCCAAGCAGGCGCTGCGCGACGGCAAGTGCGTCGCCTGGGTTTATGACGACTCCTCGATCATGGCCGATCTCGCATCCGGTCAGTACGACGACTACGAAATGCCGATGATGACCGAAGACGACAATCCCTGGGCACTCGCCGTTCCATTGGATGAGTTGGATGGCATCTGGGGCAACTTCATGTCCGGCATGATCTACAACTGGCACAGCTCGGGCCGGCTGATCGAGCTGGAAAAGAAGTGGGGTATCCAGACCACCCAGTTCGTTGTGGATATGAACAAGAGGTTCGAGCCCTACGAAGCGAACTAAGCCGTTGGAGCCGGGCGCGGGTCCTGCCGGAGCCGCGCCCGTGCCGCCATGTCCTATAGATAGCGCTTTTCGGTAACCGCGGAAAAGGGGGGATCCCGTGGAACTGTTCGCAGACTTTTTCCAAGAGCTTTACGAGAACACCGGCTGGAATTTCATATTTCTCTACGAGCAGTATGAATACGACCGGATCCTGGAAGGCATGTGGGTGTCGGTCAAGCTGATCGTCGCGAGCCTGATCTTCAGTCTCGTGGTCGGCTTCATCGGCGCCTGGGCGCAGGGGGCAGATTCCAAAATCGTCCGCTATGGGGTAGCGGGATATATTCAGTTGTTCCGCAATACTCCACCGTTCGTGCAGATCCTGTTCTTCTATTTCGTGCTCGGAAACTGGGTTCCCACTTATGACGCCGGCGGCTACCAGGTGGGCTATATCGACAGCTTCGGCTGGGCAGTGATTTCCTTAGGATTTTTCGCCGGCGCCTTCAACACGGAGATTTTCCGCTCAGGCATCGAGGCGGTGCCGGAATCGACCCGCGAGGCCGCCGAGGCCCTGGGTTACACGCGGCTCATGTCGTACATTTATATTATCTTCCCACTGGCGTTCCGGGTCTGCCTGCCGGCCCTGAACAACAACCTGGTCAATCTCCTGAAGACGACGACCCTCGCCTATGGCATCGCCGTGCCGGAAATGATGTACACGGCCAACCAGATCTGGTCCGACAACGTCAACGTCGTGGAGATGATGATCGTGTTGTTCGTCTTCTACGTCGGCCTGGTGGCGGTGCTCGTCTACGGCATGCACAAGTGGGAAAAGAGCATGAAAATCCCGGGGTACGGCTGATGGACACGGGTAAAGGCATGCTCAGCAACGCACTGTCCGGTGTGCATGGCGCGCAGCCAACGGATTTGCCGGTGCTGTTACCGGTGGCCGCGGAAGCTTGGCGAGGGGCATTGATCGAGCGCCGCGAAGGCACCTATCGTCTCAACATGCAACGCCACCATATCGTCTGGGTGGCGGTGCTCTTCGTCGTCGCCGGCGTGGCCGCCCAGGCCGCCACCCCGGAGGGATTGATCGGCCCCTGGGAGGCGATTTGGAAATGGGCGCCGTTTATCCTGTGGGGACCCGAGGGTGAGCTTACGGGCTTCTCGCTGAATTTGATCATCAGCTTTTTCGCCATGCTGTTCGGCACCGTCGCCGGCGCCGCCCTGGGTTTGATGCAGGTGTCGTTGCTGCTGCCCGTGCGCCAGGGATCGTGGTTCGTCACCCAGTTTTTCCGTAATTCGCCGTGGCTGGTGTTGCTGTTCACGATCATGCTGCTGTTCCCGTTCGAGATCGATCTCAATCCCATCGGTATCGACCTGATCATTCCGGTGCCCGACTGGATGAAGGCGGTGATCGGATTTTCCCTGCCGGTGATGGCGAATATCTCGGAAGTCGTGCGTGGCGCCGTCATCTCGCTGCCCTCGGGCCAGTGGGAATCGGCCGAGAGCCTCGCTTTCACGCGGCGCCAGACCATGTGGATGATCATCCTGCCGCAATGCGTCAAGCGGATGATCCCGCCCTGGATCAATTGGTATTGCATCCTGGCAATGGCAACGCCCATCGCTTCGATCATGGGCGTCGAGGAATCCGTGACCTACACCAACCAGGCCTTGAATGCCGAGGGCGACCGTCCGGAATTGATCCCTATCTTCTATTCGTTCCTGCTCGCCATCCACTTCATTTACACCTATCCGATCGCGCGCTGGTCAATCCAGCTCGAGAAGCGATTCGCGGTTAAAACCTAGGGAGGGTTCTTCATGAATCAGGCGGCCGCAAGCGTGAATTGGACACCCGACCAGCCCATGGTTTCGATCAAGGACGTGCATAAGTCCTTTGGCCAGCTGGAGGTGCTGAAAGGCGTTTCCATGGATGTCATGAAGGGTGAATGTATCTGCATTATCGGGCCCTCCGGTTCCGGCAAGTCGACCCTGATCCGGTGCATCAACGCCTTGAACGACATTCAAAAGGGCTCGATCCTGGTCGAAGGCTTGGAGGTTAACGATCCCGGTCTGGACAAGCTGGAACTGCGCAAGAAGGTCGGCATGGTCTTCCAGCAATACAACCTGTTCCCGCACAAAACGGCGATCCAGAACATCATGATGGCGCCGATCCACGTCCTCAAACAGGACGAAAAGGAGGTGGAAGAACGGGCCCGCATGTTGATCAAGAAGGTGCGCCTCGAAGGCAAGGAGGACAGCTACCCGGGCGAGCTTTCCGGCGGCCAGCAGCAGCGTGTCGCGATTGCCCGGTCTCTCGCCATGAGCCCGGACGTGATGCTGTTCGACGAGGTGACGTCGGCGCTCGATCCGGAAACGGTCAAGGAAGTGCTGTTCACCATTACGGATCTGGCCAAGGAAGGCATGACCTGCATCCTGGTCACCCACGAGATGGGCTTCGCCCGCGAGATTGCCAGCCACATCTATTTCACCGACCGGGGCATCATCGTCGAGCATGGTGCGCCGAAGACCTTTTTCGACGAGGCCAAGGACCCCAGGACCAAGGAGTTCCTGAGCCAAATCCTGTAGGCGACGCTGTTCGTCGCGGCGCCGTTTTCAAGAGGGGCGAGGGTGCGCTATTCCATATTCAGTCTGGTCCGCAACGCCGTCAGTTATCACGAACGCTGGGGGCAGGCATGGCGCAGCCCCGATCCCCGTCCCCACTACGACGTCATCGTCATCGGCGGCGGCGGGCACGGCCTTGCGACTGCTTACTACCTCGCCAAGGAACACGGCATCACCAACGTCGCGGTGCTGGAAAAGGGCTGGCTCGGGGGTGGCAACACCGGGCGCAACACCACCATCGTGCGTTCCAACTACATGCTGGAAGCGAACGCGCATTTCTACGAGCACTCGTTGAAGCTGTGGGAGGGACTTTCCCAGGATCTCAACTTCAACGTCATGTTCAGCCAGCGCGGGGTCATCAACCTGGCCCACAGCGACGCCCAGCTGGATTCCCTCGGCCGCCGCGGCAACGCCATGCGCCTGAACGGCATCGACGCGGTGATGCTCAGCTGCGACGAGGTGACACGTCGAGTGCCGTTGCTCGATTGCTCTCCGACGGCGCGTTTCCCCGTCTGGGGAGGGTTGATGCAGCCCCGCGGCGGCGTGGCACGACACGACGCCGTGGCCTGGGGCTATGCGCGCGCGGCCGACGCCCGTGGTGTGGATATCATCCAGAACTGCGAGGTCACCGGTATCCGTCGCGACGGCGACCGTGTCGTCGGCGTGGACACCACACGCGGTACCATCGGCGGTGACAAGATCGGCATCGTCGTCGCCGGCAACTCCAGCCGTCTCGCCGCCATGGCGGACGTGCGTTTGCCCATCGAGTCTCACGTGCTCCAGGCCATGGTCACGGAACCTTTGAAGCCGGTGCTCGATACCGTCGTCACGTCCGGCGCGACCCATCTTTATATCAGTCAGACCGACAAGGGCGAGATCCTGATGGGCGGTGATCTGGACGGGTACAATTCCTACGCGCAACGGGGCAACCTGCCGCTCATCGAGCACCTGGCCGCCAGCGCCATCAGCATGTTTCCGTTTTTGAGCCGCCTGCGCCTGATGCGCACCTGGGGCGGGGTGATGGACATGAGCATGGACGGCAGTCCCATCATCGGCAAGCTGCCGGTCAAGGGTCTTTATCTGGATGGCGGCTGGTGCTACGGCGGATTCAAGGCGACCCCCGGCTCCGGCTGGGTGTTCGCCCACACCATCGCCCAGGACCGTCCCCATGCCTTGAACGAAGCATTCAATCTGGATCGCTTCAACACGGGTTATCTTCTGGACGAAAAAGGCGCGGGCTCGACCCCGGGCGCCCATTGAGTAAGAGGCACTGATGTTACTCATTCCCTGTCCCTGGTGCGGTGCACGCGCGCAGACCGAATTCGGTTACGGCGGAGATGCCACTGTGGAGCGGCCGCCCGTTCCGGAACAGGTTTCCCGGGAGACGTGGCTCGCTTACGTGTATCTGCGCGACAACGCCTGCGGACCGCACCTGGAGTGGTGGTATCACTCCGCCGGCTGTCACCGCTGGTTTCAGGTTCGCCGTAACACGCTCACCCACGAGGTGCTCGGCTCCGCGCCGCCGGGAGAAAAGGTGGAGGACGGCTCCCGGTGAGCAGCCAACCGTTCAGGAAGCTCGAAGGCGGCCTCGTCGATCGCGACCGGCCGCTCGCGTTTCGGTTCGACGGCCGTGCCTACACGGGCTATGCGGGCGACACTCTGGCGTCGGCGTTGCTCGCCAACGGTGTCAAGTTGGTTGGGCGCAGCTTCAAGTACCACCGCCCCCGCGGTGTCTTCGGCGCCGGCGTCGAGGAGCCCAACGCGCTGATTGCGCTGCGTGAAGGTAATCGTGAGGAGCCAAATCTGCGCGCCACCGCTATCGAGCTCTACGACGGGCTAATCGCGGCCAGTCAGAATCGCTGGCCGTCTCTCGATTTCGATGTGGGCGGCATCAACAATATCCTGTCGCGATTCCTGCCGGCCGGCTTTTACTACAAGACCTTCATGTGGCCGGGCAACGCGTGGATGTTCTACGAGCGCTTCATTCGCGCCGCCGCCGGTCTAGGCAAGGCGCCGCTGCTCGCCGATCCGGACTACTACGAACGCCGTTACGTGCATTGCGACGTGCTCGTTGTGGGCGCCGGACCGAGCGGCTTGAGCGCGGCGCTCGCGGCAGGCCAAAGCGGTGCGCGCGTCATCCTGGTGGACGAAAATCCCGCGCTTGGCGGGAGTCTCCGCGGACGGTCCGCTACCATCGACGACGTACCCGCTCTCGCCTGGGTGGACGAGGTGGCGGGCGAGCTCGACGTCCTTACCAACGTGCGCGTGCTTTCCCGCGCCACCGCCTTCGGCTACTACGATCAGAATATGGTGGCCGTCTGCGAGCGGGTCGCCGATCACGTGGCGACGCCGCAGCCGCACCAGCCCCGTCAACGCCTGTGGTGGGTGCGCGCCGGGCGCGTGGTTCTCGCGACCGGCGCGATCGAGCGTCCCATCGTCTTCGCCTGCAACGACCTGCCCGGCGTCATGCTTGCATCGGCGGTGCGTACCTATCAGTTGCAGTACGCCGTCAAGTGCGGACGGCGCGCCGTGGTGTTCACCAACAACGACAGTGCCTACGAGTGTGTGTCCGCGCTCACGGGCGGTGGCGTTCCCGTATCGGCAGTGGTGGATGCCCGAATGGCGGGTCCCGGCGATGCCGCCCGGGAAGTAGTGGATTCTGCCGGTGTCGAGCTGTTGAGCGGATACGCGGTGGTGAGTGCGCTCGGCAAAAAGAGCGTGACCGGGGTCGAGGTCATGGCCCTCGCCGACGGCGGCGACCGGGTAAGCGGCAAAGCGCGGCGCATCGATTGTGATCTGCTGTGCGTGTCCGGCGGTTGGAACCCTA
>SMUY01021409.1_pt1 | contig 29125 bp, 25 predicted proteins | sample 2456441 | NCBI WGS metagenome assembly SMUY01 (sample SAMN11095931, study PRJNA526329) | marine sediment metagenome | biome: Marine sediment; feature: Surficial sediment; material: Deep marine sediment; isolation source: Hadal surficial sediment | place: Pacific Ocean | collected 2014-11 | depth...
ACCGCAAGCTCACCACCAGGAAACGGAAAATGCGCCCAGGTCACCAGGCCATTTTGGGCATGAGTCTTGTCCGCCTGCATAGCCATCGCCGGGAAGTCGAATCCACCAGGTACACCCTCGCTTGGTCCGCCCCAGGTCAGCGGATAAACAAGCTCGCCGATGCCATGCAGGATGGTGTGTCCGAGCCAAGCATGGCGGGTTTCTTCATTGAAAACGACGATCTCGCCGGGTTGCGTACCGGCGATGGGTTGGCCGGTGAAGCGAGTGACATCGGTAACCAGTTCACCCCACTTGGTTGCGAGTATGTAGAGCACACTCAGATCTTCGGCGCGCAGCTCCAGCAATCCGGTGGGGCCGGCCAGGAAATGGGTATGGGTATCACCCGCATGCCAGCCAAGGGCTTTCATGTTGACCCAGCGAGTCATGGCGACTTCGACGGGCACGGTATTGGGGCCTTTCTCGACGATGAAATCTTGTCGTGCAGGGAAGTACTCAGTGCCTTTGTGTGCCTCGATCGTATATTTACCTTCCGGTAGCCGGGCGACGAACTGCGGTTCAATATAGGCAAAAGTCTTTTCGCCTACCTGCACGTCGCCGCCTACGTCCTGGCGCCAGCCAATACGGATGTTCTTCTGGTGACCATTCGGTGGCCAGTAGTCGCCTTGCCGATCGGTAATTCGAACGCGGGCATAAACGGGAGATCCTGAGTTCTTGTCAGTCAGAGAGAAGCTGACTGACTGTGTGTTGGCATGTTCGGGCAGGCGAGATTCCAGATCGGGTGCTGCAGGGCCCGTTGGTGTGGCCGACTTGACCTTCCACGTTCCGTTTTCTGCCACGAGCAGCACGCTCCAGGAAAAAGACATGGTCCCCTGATCGAAGTTGGATATAACCGGACTCGCCACCACGCCGGCTTCTGTCTCGGAAAATGTCGCATGGCGAATCGTTAGTATGGTTGCAGGCGTTCCCTCAAACGGTGTAATGCCATTGGCTGTAACGGCAGCTACGCCTTCGGCGTCAAAATTGCTGACAGACTCCGCCCACAATGCAAGAACCCGGAACTGTTCTGCCCACTCTTCACTGGGATGCGCGGACGCTGACGACGCAGTCAGGCTCAGCACCAGGACACCGATCAGCCGTCTTGCGGCAGGCATTTCCATAACTCTACCCTTCGATTAGCTCCACCATCTGCCGTGACTAGTCCGGCGATTCCGGCACCAATCACGCAAACAGTCGAATTTGTATCTGTATTCATCGGTAACTCTGCGCGGGTAGCCAGGTCACGAGTCCCTCCCAGTTGAATATGATCACGAGACCGATCAGCTGCAGGATGATGAAGGGCGCCACGCCGCGATAAATTGTGAGCACGTCTATACCTTCCGGGGCGACTCCCTTGAGGTAGAAAATGGCAAAGCCGACCGGCGGTGTGAGGAAGCTGGTTTGCAGGCAGACGGCAAATAGTACCGTGAACCATACCGGATCGAAGCCGAGCCCGATAACCACGGGAGACACCAGCGGCAGGATGATCAAGGTGAGTTCGATCCAATCGAGGAAAAATCCCAGAATGAAAGTCGCAAACAGGATGGAAATCACAATACCTGTGGCGCCGAAGGGGAGACCCAGCAACGCCCTTTCGATGAGTTGATCGCCGCCTAAGCCGCGCAATACCAGAGAGAATGCCGTAGCCCCGATTAGCACGGCGAATATGAAAGCCGTCGTGCGGGAGGTTGCGAACAGCACTTGGTTCATCACATCGCGATTGAGCCGCCTTTTGATCCACGCGAGCAGCAATGCACCAGCTGCCCCCATGCCGGCAGCTTCGGTTGGCGTGGCTACACCGAGAAAGATGCTGCCGAGCACCGCAAGGATGAGGAAAGCGGGAGGGACGATCGCGGCAACTAAGTCTTTGATTGCCGCCCAATCCACCGGATCGTGTTTGGCTGCCGGAGCGCCATCTGGATTTACCAGCCCGTAACCGAGCAGATAGACCACATACAAACCGCCGAGCAATGCGCCGGGAAAGACCGCGCCGAGGAAAAGATCGCCCACACTCATGGCCATACGATCCGCCATGAGTACCAGCATGATGCTGGGTGGAATGAGAATACCTAACGTGCCTACTGCGCAGACCGTGCCCGCAGCGAGCGATTTGTCGTAACCCTGGTCAAGCATAGCCGGCAGACCCATCAAAGCTAACAATACGACCGACGCACCGATGATGCCGGTGGTGGCGGCAAGCAGAATGCCTATCAGGGTTACCGTGATGGCAAGGCCGCCGCGAATTCCGCCGAACAGTCGTGCGACGCTCGTCATGAGCTGGTTGGCAATGCCTGAACGGTCGAGTAACAAACCCATGAAGATGAACATGGGTAGAGCCACCAGTACCCAGTTTTCCATCACGTTCCAGATACGATCGACGGTGATGGATGTATATCCCCAGTTCATGCCGATGGCTAAGCTGAAGTCGACGTCCAGCACGATGGCGAACGCGGTGAACAGAACCGACAGTCCACCCAGAATCCAGGCGACGGGAAAACCCGTGAATACGAGAGCGATGAAACTCAGAAACATGAGACACGCGAGTATTTCGTTAGGAGCCATCGGTGTCCTTAAAAAGATGGGTGTCTCCGAACAGGAATACCCAGACGCGGCTGAGGCGAGAGAACACCGCAATCAACAGCAAGCCGAAGCCGAGTGGCAGCATCGCTTTGATTGCCCAGCGAAACGGCAGCCCGCCCGGTGCTTGAGAAACCTCAGAAAGCTCGAAACTTATCCAGACGAACGGAACAGCGAAAATCAACACGAGTGCGATGAACGGTAGTAAAAATAGCAAAATGCCATATAACTCGATCCAGGCCTGTGTCTGGGGTCTCATGAACTCGTGCAGTACGTCGACGCGGATGTGTGCGTCGGCTTGATAGGCGTAGCCCAGCGACAAGAGAAAGCCCGTTGAATAGAGGTGCCATTGAATCTCTTCGAACTCGATACGGCCTTGGCTGAAAACGTAACGCAACACGACGTTCACGACGATCACCACGAGCAGTGCTACCCACACCCAGGAGACTCCCTGACCGATTTTTTCCAGCCATGGGTCGACGACACGTGAAAACGAGGTTTCCGGCAGCAGCATCAGTGGGCTGTTTCGGAACAGATCATCAAAAATCGCGAGGCAAATAGGCGCGTGACTTCCAGTGCGCGTAAGTGGCGCGGAACGCCTGCTGGGATTCGAGGATTTCGCGGAAACTTTCGTCTTTGGCCGCTTCCTCGGCGAGCACTAGTTTGGTAACCCTTTGCAGTTCGCGCAGAACGTCGTCGGGTAATGTCTCGGCAAATACACCGATGTCCGGAAATCCGGCGATCACGGCACCCTGAGATGCCTCTGCGTTGGACAAATTGCGGATTACCCCGGCGGTACAGACCGCTTCCAGGAGTTTCTGGTCGGCTGTGGCCAGGCTGTTCCAGGTATCGATGTTCACCAACAGATGCGAGGAGGTGGCGGGTTGGTGCCAGCCGGGGTAATAGTTGTACTTGGCAATCTGGTGGAATCCGAGGGCGCGGTCGACGATGGGTAATGCATACTCGCTGGCGTCGATGGCGCCTTTCTCCAACGCCTGGAAAATCTCGCCTCCGGGTAACATCGTCACTGAGGCGCCTATCCGCTCGATCACCTTGCCGCCTAAACCGGCAAAACGAATTTTGAGTCCCTGCATATCGGCGAGGGACCTAATCGGTTTGCGAAACCAACCGGCGGTTTCGGGTCCGGTCAGGCCGCAGAAAATGGGGTGAATGTTGTGGGGTAGATACAACTTTTCACCGAGCTCCCTCCCACCAGCTTCGAACCACCACGCAGCAACCTCCCAGGGTTCCATGCCAAATGGTACCGCGCCGATTAGGGTCGAAGCGGGTATTTTGCCCTGATCGTAGCCGAGCCACGTGTAGCCGGCCTCAACTTTGCGATCTCGGACGGCGTCGGTAATGCTGAATGCCGGTACGATCTCTCCCGGCTCGTAAATCTGCAGATCCACGGCGCCCCCGGAAACATCGCGAATCATGTCGGTTACATAAATCGCGTTTTCCCCAAGTACGGGCAGGTTGGTGGCAAATGCGACCGGTAGCCGCCAACTAATCCGTTTCGTTACAGCAACATCTCCGCTCTGCCTGGGTTGAGCGGTTGCACCGGGCGGCCGCACGGCGAGACTTCCGACAATGCCGACCAGAAAGGCAATCAGCACCCCAACCAGCGCTGCGCGCTGACCCATCAGACGTTGGCTCATCCTCTCCCCTCGAGGCATAAACACTGAGCATTGTGTAAACCTCCTTGCCTGGATGCAAGGCCAGACTGAACTTCTTACTATGTTGTGACACCGGTTGGCCGCTTGTTGCATTAACGTGACCATTGCATTCGAAGGGACGTTTAGCTAACTTCGCGGGCTTTGTACCAAGCTTAAGTTGTCAGTCGATTTGGGGGAATATGCATGCTGATCGGGGTGCCCAGGGAAACTTGGCCGGGCGAGTTGCGTGCGGCATTGGTCCCACAGAACGTGAAAAAGCTCGTGAGCAACGGATTTGAGGTCAGCGTGGAAACCGGCCTCGGCGACGCTTCGGGTTATCCGGATGCAGTGTACAGCGATGCTGGCGCAAAAGTCGAAACCGATCGCCAGGCGCTGCTCGAGCGTTCCGACGTTGTCTTTCGAGTGCGCAAACCCGACGCCCATGAGGTGACTCACCTTAAATCGGGCTCGGTTCACATCAGCTTTCTCGATCCTTTCAACGAGAAAGCGCTGGTGGATGCGCTAGCGGTTCAGGGTGTCACCGCGATATCCATGGAGATGATCCCGCGCACGACGCTCGCTCAAAAAATGGATGCATTGTCCTCCCAGGCGAACCTGGCGGGATATGTAACGGTGATCCAGGCCGCGTACCACTGTCCGAAAATTTTCCCGATGATGATGACGCCATCCGGAACGATCGCACCGGCGCGCGTGTTCGTCATCGGGGCAGGCGTCGCGGGTCTGCAAGCCATTGCCACCGCAAAACGTCTTGGCGCCCGGGTGGAAGCGTTCGACACGCGACCCGTTGTCGCTGAGCAGGTGCAATCGCTGGGCGCGAAGTTCGTGCATATCGATCTCGGCGACACCGGACAGACCGACCAGGGTTATGCCAAAGCGCTCACGCCAGAGCAGCTAGAGCTGCAGAAAGAAGGGCAGAAGAAAATCATCAGCCAATCGGATGTCGTGATCACCACGGCCCAGCTTTTTGGCCGCCCCGCGCCGCAAATCGTCTCCCGGGATATGGTCGAGTCGATGAATCCCGGCAGTGTGGTGATCGACATGGCGGTGGAAACGGGCGGCAACGTCGAAGGATCCGTGCTTGATGAGATCGTCGTAGTCAACGGCGTGAAGATCATCGGCCAGGGCAACCTGCCTTCGGAAGTGGCACGTAACGCCAGCGACATGTACTCCAACAACCTCTACAACTTAATCATTGATTTCTGGGATGGCGAAGGGCACAACCTTGATCTGAGTCCCGACAACGAAATCATCCAGGGTTGTGTCATCACCCGGGACGGCGCCATCGTCAACGAAACCATCAAGAACCTGTAAACGGAGCCAAGAATAATGGACGCGGTGTTTCTAGCCTTCGTATTGATGTTATCCATCTTCCTGGGCTTCGAACTCATTTCGAAGGTACCGGCCACGTTGCACACGCCGCTGATGTCAGGCGCCAATGCAATCTCCGGCATTACCCTCGTCGGGGCGTTGACCTCAGCGGGTGCGGGTAGCGATCTGGTTGCCACCTGGCTTGGTGCTGTTGCGGTGGCTTTTGCCACCGTTAACGTGGTTGGTGGCTACCTGGTGACCAACCGCATGTTGTCGATGTTCAAGAAAAAAGAAGCCCCTGGTAGGGTCGGAGGGGGTTCATGAGCCTGAGCATCGAACTGATCAATGTCTTCTACATCGTCGCGGCGGCGCTGTTTATCTATGGATTGAAGGGGCTTGGTTCGCCTGCAACAGCCGTTCGCGGCAATTTGTTGTCTGCGATTGGTATGTTCATCGCGGTCGTTGTTACGCTGTTCTCCAAGGGAATTGTCGAGTTCGAATGGATCATGGTGGCCGTTCTCGTCGGGGCCCTCATCGGCGCTGTTGCGGCCCAGATGGTCGCCATGACCAAGATGCCTGAAATGGTGGCGCTCTTTAACGGCTCTGGTGGTTTGGCAAGTCTTCTGGTCGGTTGGGCAGCACTCTACAACTCGGGCAACACCACTTTTACCCACATCACCATTCTGCTCTCGATCCTGATCGGTGGGGTTACCTTCTCCGGTAGCCTCATCGCGTGGGGTAAGTTGGCTGAAGTCATAACGAGCCGCGCAATCGTCTTTGCCGCGCAGCGGTTCGTGAATGCGCTCATCCTCATTGCGATCGTTGGCTGCGGCGTGATGTTTGGTCTTGAGCCATCGCTGACATCTCCCTACCTCTATGGGGTGATTGCCCTGTCGTTGCTCTTTGGCGTCATGGTGGTCATTCCCATCGGGGGTGCTGACATGCCGGTGGTGATATCGCTTTTAAACAGCTACTCGGGGCTGGCCGCTTGCGCCGCCGGGTTTGCAATCAACAACAACATCCTCATAGTCGCCGGTTCTCTGGTGGGGGCAGCCGGGATGATCCTCACTAACATCATGTGCAAGGCGATGAATCGCTCCCTTGCCAACGTTCTGTTCTCCGGCTTCGGTGCCGTTAAAACGGCCACTAAGGTGGAGGGTGAGGTGAAACCCATCGTTGCCGAAGATGCTTTCCTCATACTCGAAGCAGCCTCTTCCGTCACTTTCGTTCCGGGTTATGGAATGGCCGTCGCCCAGGCGCAGCACGTTGTTCGCGAACTCGGCGAACTACTGGAAGCGAACGGTACCGAGGTAACTTATGCTATCCACCCGGTTGCCGGTCGCATGCCTGGACACATGAACGTATTGCTGGCGGAAGCGAACGTGCCGTACGATCAACTCGTTGAGATGGACGATATCAACCCGCGCATCGCGAACGTCGACGTTGCGGTGGTCATAGGCGCAAACGACGTGGTGAACCCCGCCGCGAGACATGACGAAAACAGCCCGATTTACGGAATGCCCATCATCAACGTCGACTACGCTCGCACGGTTTTTGTGCTGAAACGCTCCATGGCAGCCGGCTTCTCCGGCGTGGACAACCCGTTGTTCTTTGGTGACAACACCCGAATGCTCTTCGGCGATGCCAAAACGTCTATCTCGTCAGTCATCGCCGAATTCAAAAGATGACGCAGATCGCTGGAGTTCGGGAGCGGAGAATCAGCGCATGAACTTGTCGACGACCTGCCTTCCGCCCATCACCTTCATGAATCCGAATGTCTCGGAGTCCAGCATCTCGCGCGCCGCAAGATTCAAGTGCCCGAGGACATGGCGCATCAACGTGGAACCCAGACTCAGGCGCTTCACCCCCGCATCGGCAAATTCCTCCACCGAGTGATTTGCCAGAGGACCAGTAACAAGAACGTTCACCGGTTTCGACAGTGCGTCGCAGACGGTGCGTACCGCCTCCAGATTAGGAAGACCAGGGGCATAAAGCACATCGGCACCAGCGGCCTCGTATGCGGTAAGACGGCGGATAGTGTCATCCAGATCGTGCCGACCCTTAATGTGATTTTCTGCACGTGCGGTCAGTACGAAGGGAAACGGTAACGCTTGTGCCGCCTCGACCGCGGCAGCGACGCGCTCAACTGCAAGCATGAATTCGTAAACGGGAGAATCGTCATTACCCGTCGAATCTTCGATGGATCCCCCCACCGCACCAGCCTCACCGGCCGCGCGGATGGTCTCCGCAGTATCCTGTGGGGTATCGCCGAAGCCGTTCTCCAGATCAGCCGAGATGGGAATCTCTACCGCTTGTGCGAGATCGCGGATGTGAGCGATTGCCTGCTCGCGGGTGATGTGCCCGTCGAGTAGTCCCTGGGTGAACGCGTATCCGGCACTCGAAGTCGCCAACGCCACAAACCCCATGCCTTCGAGAATCCGGGCTGATCCAGCGTCCCAGGGATTGGGGATCAGAAAAGCGCCTGGCTGATCGTGCAATGACCTGAAGTGCGTGGCCTGCTCAATTCGATCGATCATGGAAGTCAGCTAAGGGCAGTGACCGCGGAGCCTGGACAGATGTCACCTGTACCACGAACGATTGCTCGTATTCCCGCTGACGCCGCGAATGCCTTTACCACGGCTGCTGAGTTGACGGCGCCTGATGCCAGCCGACCACCTAACGTCGCACAGGGCTCGCAGAGTTCCATTCCTTCGAGCAGAATATTATCGATTTTGAATTGTTTCCCAACGAGCGGATTGAGGCGAATGCCACGAGTCACGATGTTGCGCCCGACGTCACCAGGCTCGATATCGAGCCCGGTGACCTGGTTGAACGCAAGAACTGCCTCTGCCTCGATGAGGGACACAACACCTCTTGAGTTCGCGTAGCGGTCACCCTCGAGTCCAACAGTGAGGGCGAGTTTGGCAGCGTCGACACTTTGTTGTGGCTCACCGTGGGTGGGTGCGCGATAAATCGATTCAACTAAGCCTGACATGGTTACGCTCTATTGTTGGCAGTGGGGTTGTAGACGAAGTAGTGGTGGCAGTCAATCGGTATCCCGGATAACCGTGGTCAGAAATTCCCGGGCTCGTTCACGAAGCAACTTCGTTGTCATGGTCTGGAGTCCGAAGTCCTTCCAACGACTGGACGATTGATCGTAACATCGATGTGCCTGATCGAGCTGTCACCTTGAGAGGTTTACCGTATGAAACTCACCATTGTCGATGTGTTTGCCGAAAGTCTTTACGCGGGCAATCAACTGGCCGTGGTCGAGGATATTGGTCAGCTCGACAGTGAGACGATGCAGGACATTGCGAGGGAGATGAACTTCTCGGAAACGACCTTTGTTATCAACCGCACAGACGAGCGGGCGCGAGTGCGAATTTTTACGCCCGAATTGGAATTGCCATTTGCGGGTCATCCCACGCTTGGAACCGCATGGGTACTAAGTGGCGGTGAGGGAACCTATACCCTGGATCTCGATGTTGGCCCGGTAGCCGTACGCTTCGCCGAGGGCTTGGGTTGGATCTCTCCTCCGGCGGTAACGTTGCAGGGCACATTTGCCGGTGATGCAGCTGCGGCGCTTCTCGGCGTGGAAACCACAGATCTCGATACGGAATTCCCAATCCGTTTCGCCGAAGTGGGGCCGAAGTTCGTACTGATCGGACTCAAGAATCTGGCTGCACTGAAGGCAGCGAAGGTGAATGAAACGCTCTATGACAAATACCTCGCCGATGGTTTCGACCTGCAGTGCGTTTTTGTTTTTACGAGTGATAGTTATTCGGCTGATTCAGACTTTGCCGCGCGGATGTTTTTTCGTTCCCCCGGACTTCGCGAAGACCCTGCAACCGGCAGCGCCAACTCTGCTTTCGCGGCATACCTCAAAGACCTGCGTGGCGGTGAGTTCGAGGTGGTCGTGGACCAGGGTGTCGAGATAAAACGCCCATCGCGACTTTATCTGAAAGTTGGCGAATCCATCGAGGTTGGTGGTCGCGTACAGGAAGTATTGAGAGGTGAGCTGACATAACCTGACCTCGAGGTTCGTTTTCTAACGTTTGCCCACGTTCTAAATTTGTGGACAACGTCTCATATGGTGGTTTTTGCCTTTGAGAGAATAGCCACTATGTTAGAAATGCTAATCATCTTTCTGCTTCTCTGGCTATGGGTCATTGAAAGACGACTCAACAGCCTGGGTGAATCCGTTCAGGCGATCAAGCTCGACGCGGACGGGATGCAGACGGTGAAATACCTGGTGGATAGCGAGATCGCTAAATTCAGATCCGAGCTGGGAGATCTGCACGGAACAAACTACAGCGGAGACCAGCAGACGGCGAGTTCCATCCCCGTTCTGAAGAGTAATTAAGGTCTCATCCGAGGCCAAGCCTCTCGAGCTGTTCCACTGGTGCTTCCACGTTTGCCAGCGCCGTCTTCAAGAGTTCCAACATGTCTGCCTCGTCGCGGCCGCCTAAACGGTTTTCGGTTTCTTCGGGGTCGTTGTCTATGTCGTACAAACAATGCCAGTTGATGGGTTGGCGCGCGCACCAATAAGGCAGCGGGTCTCCAGCTGCAAACGGTTGGCGAATGACGGGTATATCTGAACCGGGCATGTAGTCGAGGTAGGCACGGCGATCGGGGTTAGGCAGCTTCAGTTTAGGTGCGCTGACGATTGGCATCGTCGACCATCGATTCGACCAAAGCGATAGTGGCAGATTGTCATCGAAGACGGGTGCTCGGGCATACTTACGCTTGCCGTCGAATACATGCACCCATCGACCCCACACACCGGACAACGCCCAAGTACGCACAGTGGTGGTTTCCCCGCGCACGAGGGGTAACAGGGAGACTCCGTGAGCCCGGTGGCGGGGAGTTAGATCGAAGATGTCATAGAGCGTTGCATTGATGTCGACATTGGTGGTCAACCCATCGACACTGCCGGCGTCTACCCCAGGCACGTGCATCATCAGTGGTGTATGACCCATTGGCTCGAAGTGTGGAACTCCGGGTTTACCGAAGATGTCACGCTCGCCAAGATAGTGCCCGTGATCCGTGCAGAGAATAACGACGGTGTTGTCCCAGAGGCCGTTTTTGTCCACGGCATCCAACAGTTTACCAAACCAGTGATCGATCATGCTGAGCTTGGAGCCGTAGTTCGCGCGCACGTGGTGTGCCTGGCGGGCGTTGATCACGCCCCGTTCCACGGTTTTCACGGAGTAAGGTGGCCAGATGATGAGATCTTCGGTCCAATCCGGATCGTATTTGTTTGCCCAGGGTTTTGGCGTATCGAAAGGCTCATGGGGATCAAATTCGTCGATGAAGAGCATGAACCGGTCGTGGAAGCCCGCGTTCTCATCGAGCCACCTGGCCGCGGTCTGCATGGTACGCGGCCCGGGAAAATCAAGCTCCTCGCGAAACCAGGTACGTGTGGTGTTGTAACGTTGATTCAGGCCGACGCCTGCCGGTAGTGCGGGCGCTCCTGCCCAGGTTGGATCGGGACGTGTCTTCCAGGGATCGTTTTCGTGCCCGCGCACATACTCCCAACCACGAAACTCAGTGTGGTAATTTTCGCCGCCGGTTTCGAACAGATGTGGGTGATCGCTGACCAGCATGGTGGTGACACCTTGCTCCCGCAACGGCTGTGTTATGGGTTCTTCCCAGAGTTCTATGGAACCCCAGGGCTTCCAGAGGAAGTCGAGCGCTCCAACCAGAATATCGTGTCGCGCCGGCATACAGGGTAGCGATCCCACGAAGTGTTTTTCAAAACGCGTACTGCGGGCAGCAAATCGATCGATATTCGGCGTTTCGAACTCGTCACCGCCATACGCACCCAGCATATGGCGGTTGAGGCTATCCAGCAGAATGACGATTGCATTTTTTGGTTTATCCATCGCACCCTCCAATTGTCGAACGGAGAACAACAAGCTTGCCAGAATTGGGAGGCTACATCTGCCTGAACAGTGTCCGTAACTCGACTCGCTGCAAGGGGTACAACACGACAAAATTTGACTAACATGTCCCTGGCGCCTGACAGAGGAGGAAACTGCCAGTGGATTTCAGTTTGCAGGCTTTGACCATACTGACCCAGCTGTTTCTCTTCAGCATCGGTGCCGTACTGATCGCGGTTGTGGTCATGTACGTGGTGGATGTCACCCAGACCGAAAACGCAGTTCGCAGAAACTTCCCCGTCGTCGGTCGTTTTCGTTACCTCTTCGAGCGCCTCGGCGAGTTTTTTCGTCAGTATTTTTTCGCCATGGACCGCGAAGAAATGCCGTTCAACCGGGCGGAACGGACGTGGGTCTATCGGGCGGCCAAAGGCGAAGATACGACGATTGCGTTCGGCTCCACGCGGGATCTGAAGCCAGTTGGCACGGTATTGTTCGTCAACTGTCCTTATCCGACGCTGGAAAGGGACGCGGTGGAACCTGGCCCCGTGGTTATTGGTCCCTATGCGGCACATCCGTACGAGACCGACAGCTTCTTCAATATTTCCGGAATGAGCTTCGGTGCCATCTCGAAGCCCGCCGTGCTGGCGCTGTCGAATGGTGCGAAAAAAGCCGGATGTTGGATGAATACGGGAGAAGGGTCACTTTCTCCCTATCACCTCGAGGGTGGTGCCGACATCGTTTTCCAGATCGGCACCGCGAAGTATGGTGTGCGTGATGCGTCCGGAGGCTTATCAGAAGAAAGGTTGCAGGAGATCGCCGCGCACGAGCAAGTCAAAATGTTCGAGATCAAGCTCAGCCAGGGAGCAAAACCGGGTAAGGGTGGCATCCTACCGGGCGAGAAGGTCACCGAGGAAATTGCTGCAATCCGATTTATCGAGGCTGGCAAACCTTCGATAAGCCCCAACCGCCATCTCGAAGTGAATTCTGGCGAAGAGCTTCTCGACCTGATCGCCCAGGTTCGCAGCGTTACTGGCAAACCCACGGGGTTCAAGTGTGTGGTGGGTGCCTACGGTTGGCTCGAGGAGCTTTGTGAGGAGATTCACCGCCGCGGTATCGAAAGCGCACCGGATTTCATTACGGTGGATAGCGCCGATGGAGGCAGCGGAGCTGCACCCATGAGCCTCATGGACTATATGGGTTTGCCTCTCAAGGAGAGTCTGCCACTGGTCGCAGACATTCTGTGCCGTCAGGGGCTGAAGAAGCGCATCTTTCTCATAGCAAGCGGTAAGCTCATCACCCCCGGGGAGGTGGCTTGGGCCTTATGCGCCGGGGCGGATTTTGTGGTTACCGCCCGTGGTTTCATGTTTGCGCTCGGCTGTATACAGGCGTTGCAATGCAACAAGAATACTTGTCCTACCGGGGTGACGACCCACGATGAAAAACTGCAGAGAGGTCTCGACCCAACGGACAAGGCCGAACGGGTATACCGATATGCCAAGTCGGTGAGGAAGGAGGTGGGCGTTATCGCTCACTCTTGTGGGGTGCTGGAACCGGCTGGGCTAAAACGTTTTCACTGCCGGGTGGTGCAAACCCAGGGCACATCTACACCGTTGGATGTCTTGTACCCGGATCAACGGCCATCCAGGGCGCAATAACCAGGGCGAGCGTTGCGTTGCGCTAGCTCGCCACCGAACGTTTGCGCCCGGGGGCATGTTGTCCACCGATGATCGGACCCCAGTCAGCCATGAGGGCGCTGCGCAGACTGCTGACGGTTTCATAACCGAGCCGGATGGCGAGCGCTTGTTCTGATTGCCGCAAAGTGGCAAGTGCTGCGTTGATGAGCTGTGAGCCACGCTCGCTGAATACGATGCGATTGGCCCGCCGATCGTTCGGATCCGGAATCTGAGTCACGAGCTCGTCGCGCTCTAACTCGTTGATTTGCTGCTGGATTGCCTGGCGGCTGACGCCTAGCACCCGCGCGAGCTCAGCGGCTCTGGTAATCCCGTTCGAGATGTTGATCAGGATCATTGTCTGCGTGCGCGTGCGCGGTTGATAGCCGGCCTGTTGGAGGCCATTCTGCAGGCTTTCGTCCATCCAGTAATAAGCGCGTAACAACCCGCGCATGAGAATTTCCGGGGGGTGATTTTCCATATCGAGCCCTATTGTTGCGTACCAGTTTTGACTGCATCCGTGTACGGTTATTGTTTCCCAAAGGCCGATGCCAGGCAACCAAAACTGATAAAGAAAGTGGCGTATTGAGCCAACGGTGAAAGACTCGGAGGAGAAGAAAATGGAGCTCTTTGCAGTGATGCGAACGACTTTTGCGGCGCGCGAGTTCGTTGCTGAACCCCTCACCGACGAAGTATTGCGCAAGATCCTCGACAACGCCCGTTTTGCCCCCAGCGGTGGCAACCGCCAGGGCTGGAAGGTAGTGGTGGTTCGCGAACCGGCGACGAGGGAGGCTTTGGTGCCGTTGATCAAACCGACGTTGCAACGGTACCGGGCACAGGTGGAGGCGGGAGAATCACCGTGGAATACCATCAACGAGACCCGCTTGAGCGAAGCTGAAATTGCCGCCACCGAGGTGCCGGAGGGGTTCATCCACGCCCTCGTAAGCGCACCCGTGGTGCTATTGGTGCTGGTCGATCTGTCTGTGGTGGCGTCGTTCGATGTAGATCTCGACCGGGTGGGTCTGATCTCGGGGGCCTCGATTTATCCCTTCGTGTGGAACATTCTGCTGGCTGCACGCAATGAGGGATATGGCGGCACATTAACTACCTTCTTATGCGCGCAGGAGCCGGCCTTGCAGAAACTCTTAGGTGTACCCGCACATATGGCTTTGGCGGCGATGGTGCCTTTGGGGAAACCCGTAAAGCAGCTCACCAGGCTGAAGCGAAGACCCGTCGACGAGTTCGCCATGTTGGAACGCTGGGGCGGTGAGCCGCTCAGTTAGTTTTGCTAAGCCAGGTCTGCTTCCCCCGCAGACTTAGCCCGTTCGAGGCGCGTCGCTTCATCGTCGGGTAGGAATTTCAGCGCGGCGATGATGAAAACGCTCGCGATCAAGAACATGGTCAACGAATAGACCATGGCCTGACGCAAGGCTTCTCCAGAATTGCCAGTGGCAACGCTAATGCCGTCACTGACGTAGCCAATCAGGTATGGGCCCAGCGCCAGACCGATGAAGGTGATCATCATGATGTAAAACGCGGACGCAATGGCTCGCATGCGTGGCATGAGTAGATCATTGACTGTGCTGGCCCCGGGTCCCGTCCACATGGGTGCAAACATGCTGAAAAAGAAGCTGGCGACATATGCCGTGATTGTGCTGTCTGTCGTTAAAAACACATACACGAATGGCGTTGAGAGAATTGGTACTGCAGCGATGACGATGAGCCGCCCATTGGCGTATCGTCTTCTCAACAGATCGGATACAACACCGCCCAGCGTCACCCCGATCCAACCACCCAATGCCGCGCCTAGACCTAAAAACGTACCTACTTCAGAGGCGCTCGCGCCGTGAACCCTGATCATGAATGGTGGGCCCCAGAAGCCGACGCCATAGGCTATGAACGCGATGAAGGGCATCCCCCAACAGAGGCAGATCATGGTTTTGCACTTGAAGATCATGCTGTATGTGGGGTAATCGGTGAGACGGATGTTCTGTACCCAGGATGCAGCCGCATACACCCCAACTGCCAAAGCCACCCACTGGGCGATGTTGCCCGTGACTTCGATCAGATAAAAAGCCAGCGCAGAAATCAGCCCAAGAAAAACAAGATTCCAAACCAGTACTTTGATACCGCCAACTCGCAACAGACTGAACACGGTTAAGGGCGGGAGCACTGACATCAGCTCTTCCAAGGCGGCTTTGAATGGATGTGGATGAACGGTTGAGGTTAAGCCTTCACTCTGGCCGCGGGTCGGCTCCTTCAGGCTTCGCACCCAGAATGCCATGAGTAGACCCGGAATGCCGACCACGAAAAATGCTGCCTGCCACGCCTTGATGCCAAACGGCGCAGTCGTAATGTCCGGATAGGCGCCATTCCATGAATCGACGATCATGCCGCCGAGGAAGGTACCAATCCCGGCGCCGATATAAATTCCACTGGAGTAAACGGCGAGCGCCGTAGCCCTGACCTTGGGTGAAAAATAGTCTGACAACATGGAGAAGGCAGCAGGGGTTGCACTCGCTTCACCAACCCCTACACCGAAACGAAACACCGCAAGCGTCGTGAAGTTGCTCGCCGTGCCCGACAGGGCTGTCATGAAGCTCCAGAAAAACAACCCGGCAGAGATCAGGCTTTTACGGATCCAGACATCTGCCAGCCGCCCTAGAGGGATGCCGAATACCGCGTAAAAAACGGCAAATGCCGTACCGTACAGAAATCCGATTTGAGCATCGGTAATACCGATGTCGGCTTTGATTTCTTCGGCGAGGATGGAAAGAATTTGTCGATCAATGAAATTAAATACATAAACAATGACCAGCACGAACAAAACGTACTTAGCGTATCTACCGCCGATCTCCTCGGACTCTGCCTTGTCTGAGACTGTATCTGACACAGGTTCCCCCAAATATCGCTTTTCTTGTTCTGGGTTTCAGCCTAGCAGGTTACCTGAGCCCGGCCTATCCACTTGAAAATCTGGACCAAATCCCAGTCTAATGGGTGTTTTCCGCCGCCATTTTTATTAGACGAAATTAAGGAACTTCGGGCATGGCCGATTTGACGACACAAGAAGTAGATCTGGGGTTCGATCCGGATGCGTTACGCGCGAAGTATCGAACGGAACGAGACAAGCGCCTGCGCGATGACGGCAACGAACAATACCTCCAGGTTACCGGCAAATTCGCTCATTTTGTCGGTGATCCCTACGTCGAGCCGGGGTTCAGTCGAGAACCGCTGACTGACGATGTGGACGTGGTTATCATCGGTGGGGGTTTCGGTGGGTTGTTGGCCGCCGCAAGACTTCGTGAAGCGGGGGTGACCGATCTCCGTATCATCGAGAAGGGGGGCGACTTTGGCGGCACCTGGTATTGGAATCGTTATCCGGGTGCGCAGTGTGATATCGAGTCCTACATTTACCTGCCGCTGCTCGAAGAACTCGACTACGTGCCTCAGGAAAAATACAGCTTCGCGCCGGAAATTCTCGCCCACAGCCGTGCCATTGGCGAAAAATATGATCTCTATGCGAATGCATGTTTTCAAACCGAAGTTACCGAGCTGCGTTGGGATGAAGAGGCGCTGCGGTGGGAAATTTCCACCAATCGCGGAGATCGAATGAAGGCACGTTATGTGTGTATGTCAAACGGTCCGCTGAACCGTCCCAAGCTACCAGGCATTGAAGGTATCGAATCGTTCGAGGGGCACACATTCCATACCAGCCGTTGGGACTACGCTTATACCGGGGGGGATTCCAACGGCAACTTGACTGGCCTTGAAGGCAAACGTGTAGGCATCATCGGTACGGGTGCTACTGCCGTGCAGTGTGTACCGCATCTGGCCGAAAGCGCCGAACAGCTATACGTATTTCAGCGCACGCCTTCTTCCATCGATGTGCGTGGCAACAAACCCACCGATCCCGGTTGGGTGAAGGCACTGGAGTCAGGTTGGCAGGAACACCGCATGCGGAACTTCAACACGTTGGTTTCGGGCGGTGTAACGGATGAGGATCTGGTGAATGACGGCTGGACCGACATCATCGGTAATCTCATCGCTATCTCCAGGTCTCGTAAGAGTGAAAACCTCACCATGGAAGAGATGGGCGCCAGGATGGAGCTCGCAGATTTTCAGAAGATGGAACAGATCCGTTCGCGCGTGGACGAACTTGTCGAAGATTCTGCCACCGCGGAAGCGCTGAAACCCTACTACCGGCAATTCTGCAAGCGCCCTTGTTTTCATGACGACTACCTACCTTCCTTTAACCGACCCAACGTCAAGCTGGTGGACACACAAGGTCGGGGTGTCGAGCGTATCACCGAGAAAGGGGTTGTGGTCGATGGCCATGAGTACGAAATCGATTGTCTCATCCTTGCCACCGGCTTTGAGGTGGGTACATCGTATAACCGCCGTGCCGGTTACGAGATCATCGGCCGGAAAAGGCAGACGTTGTCGGAGAAGTGGGCAAACGGAATGCGAACGTTCCACGGTTTTCAAACAAACGGCTTCCCGAATTGTTACTTCATGGGTGTGACCCAAGGTGGCTTTACCGCCAACTTTCCACATCTATTGAATGAACAGAGCGTCCACATCGCCTACATGATCAGCCACGGCACGAACAACAACGTGCACTGTATGGAAGCGACCAAGGAAGCAGAAGACGAGTGGGTTGATACCATCAAGCAGATGGCCATCTTCAGCAAAAATTTTCTGGAAAATTGCACACCAGGGTATTACAACAACGAAGGCAAACCCGGGCAGGGCAACTCGCTGATAGGCGGCCAGTACGGCGGCGGCCCTGTTGCGTTTTTCAAGATTCTTCAGGACTGGCGTGAAGAAGGCAGCCTTCAGGGGCTCACCTTTTCGTAAGCCGCTGCGGGTAATCTGCTTCTTGTGCGTTGTACGGGCGAACATATAAATCAATGGAGAGAGGACGGGTTTGTCCTCATTCCAGATTTTTTCGAGAAGGATGAAATCTCTCCCATCCTCCGCGATTTCGACACGCTTTATAGAGATCGTGGTAGAGGCGATGGCACCGTTCTCAACGTCAAGAAAGAAGGTGTCGTTGGCGCGAGCCATGCAAAGCAGTTCTTGAACTTCGACGCTTTGCCATACAAAGCGTCGAGCGCAATTAATCTGATTTCTTTACACCCGGCACTCATCAATTTTGCTCGAGGATTGTTGGGGGCCGACAAAGTTCATCTATACCAATCCCACACGTGGGCTAAATACACCGGTGAAGCTGACTACGATCAGGCTTTTCACTGCGACTTCGCCAACCACACGCTGACGGTACCCGCAGATGAAGTGGCATTGCGAACCGTAGACTTCGTCATTTACCTGACTGACGTCACCGAAGAACATGGGGCACTGCACTATGTGACGAAACCGGATAGTGACGAAATACTTGGTCCGGGTGCTCTGGCCGTCCCGCCTGAGTTGCAGCAAGCGATGAAAGAAAGGGAACGCTCGGCGGCTTCCCCGGCCGGAACCCTGTTGGCGCATGGCATCGACACCTTTCATCGCGGTACCAATCTGACGGCAATTCATGGTCATCGCTTCACCATGACCGTTGGTTACAAAACTGCTGGTAATGACATGATTGGCTTTCATACCTGGCAGATGGCCGCAGACCGTCCCTGGCATCTTATTTTCAACAATGCCAACGCTGATCAACTTGCCTGCTTAGGCGTGCCTCTTCCCGGGGAGCGGTTTTGGACTGAACGCACGTTGCGACTCACGCAGACGCGTTGGCCGGATTGGAATATGAAGGAATATTTCGAAGCTGGCCAGACTAGAGGCTTGTCCTGAAACGCCTGCACGTCGTCGATGGTACGTACGAACTCTTTCGTGCTCACTATTCGAAGCGACCGAGTAAGTTTGCACCCGATGGACAAGACGTGAAAGGTACAGCTGGTGTCATGAGTTCCATGTTAGGGCTGATTGCCGACCGGACAGAACTAGTGACGCATATAGCGGTTGCTTTTGACAATCCGATCGAGTCGTTTCGCAACGCAATGTTTGATGGTTATAAAACCGGGGAGGGTATGGAAGAGGCGCTTGTCGCTCAGATGGATCTGGTAGAGGAAGCCGTGCGTGCTCTTGGTATCATCGTCTGGTCGATGGATGAATTCGAGGCGGACGATGCGCTCGCAACCGCGGCGTTTCTGTTCAGGGAAGACGTAGATCAAATACGCATCATGTCCCCTGATAAGGATTTTGGTCAGTGTGTTGTCGGGACTCGGGTAGTCCAGGTCGACCGAATGCGCCAACGTATTATCGACGCAGACGGCGTTCGGGAGCGTAACGGCGTTTGCCCTGCCAACATTCCGGATTGGTTGGCGCTGGTGGGTGACGCAGCGGACGGTATTCCAGGCGTCCCTGGCTTTGGTGCAAAAACCGCGGCCAAGTTACTCAATCAGTATGGGTCGGTGGAGGAAATTCCAGACGATGCCGATCTCTGGGAAGTGAAGGTGCGCGGAGCCCCCCGCTTGGCAGGAACGCTCGCAGGTCTCCGAGAGGAAGTTAGTTTGTATAAAGAACTGGCGACTCTACGCGAAGATGTGCCCATCAACGAATCACTCGATGACCTCTATTGGCGAGGGGCGCCAAAACAAGCGTTTGATGAGTTTGTAGAGAGCATTGGCGGTTTGAATGTTAGCCCCAGTAGATTTCAAGGAGAACAACCTTTGAGCACGGATTCCCTTTTCACTAACGATTGAGGAGTCGGAAGGCGATCAGGTAATCCCCCGGTTCCAGCCCCAGCTGATCATGACCACCGGCTGCAACGGCAAAATACTGCACGCCATCGACTTCATAACTCATCGGCGTTGCCATGGCGGCAGCAGGTAGTCTTTGTTCCCACAGTTTTGCGCCGGTTCGAGTAGCAAATACACGTAAGGCATGTTCGGCAGCGGCGCCGATCACAATCAGTCCGGATTTTGTCAGCAAAGGTCCGCCCATGCCGGGCACGCCCCACGCAAAGTTGGGTACGGGCGCCGGAGCGATGTCGGCTATTGTGCCGAGTGGTATGTCCCAAAGGATCTCTCCCGCCGCCAGGTCAACGGCCACCAGTTTTCCCCAGGGTGGTTGCGTACAGGGCAAGCCTAAAGGTGAGAGGAATATGCGCCGAGCCATGAAGTACGGGGTACCGGTCATTCGGGAGATGCCCCAGTCATCCAGTTCTCCGGTTGCACGAATGCGCTTGAGATCGTCCCGGGGAATGAGCCGCACCAGGGCCGGAATCTGATTGATGAAGGTCACCGCGATCTGGCGTGATGTGTCGACGGCAACACCTCCCCAGTTGGAACCGCCCGCGTAACTTGGGTTCTGGATGGAACCTTCGAGTGAAGGCGGTGTGAAGATGCCTTCAGATCGAAAGCTCTTGAGAATTTTTGCACAGGCACGTTTGTCGAACCAAAGAATGCCGAACGCATCGTCGGGGGTTAACGCGCTATGGTCGGCTAGAGGTGGAATGGTTGAGAAAGGCTGGGTGGGGGACAATCGTTCACCCGGCACATCGCTTGCTGGTACCTTGCGTTCGATCACGTCATACAGGGGCTCGCCGGTTTCGCGATGAAAAGCGTAAATCATGCCGGTTTTGGTGACGATCAGAACGGCGGGGACGAAACTCCCATCGATCCGCAATTCAGTCAAAGTCGGTTGCGAAGGCGTGTCGTAATCCCAGACGTCGTGATGTACGAGTTGTTGATGCCATACTACCTGGCCCGTGCTGGCGTTCAGTGCCACCAGAGAGTTGGCGTAGCGGTTGTCCCCCAGCCGCTCTCCACCATAGAAGTCGGGGCTTGGCGAGGAAGTTGGCACAAAAACCAGATCCCGCGCCTCGTCGACAGACAGTGGCGCCCAGGCATTGGCAGATCCCGTGAGCGCCGCACTTTCCCCCTCCCAGGTTTGATAAGCTGGATCCTCAACAGTGCGCGGTATGGGATCCCAGACCCAACGAATTTCGCCGGATCGCGCATCCATGGCGCGGACGATCCCACGCTCGGATTGGACGGCCCGATTATCACCAATAGCGGAGCCCACAATAATTTGATTTCCAATCACAGCGGGCGGGGAGGTGATTGAATAATCGCCGATATCCACGTCGCCGACCCCTTTGCTCAGATCAACCGTTCCATGGTCACCAAAATCGTCACACGGCAAACCGGTTACCGCATCGAGCGCATGTAACTCACCAACCAGCGTGCCGATGAAAATTCGCGACGGACAGATGGCACTGTCGCCATGCCACAAGCTCACTCCACGTGATGCGCTCTCGGAATAACCGATGTCTTTTGGTAGTTCCGGATCAAAACGCCAGATTTCCTCTCCAGTTGCCGCATTCACCGCGATTACCCAGTTTGCACTGGTGCTGATGTAGAGCGTGTTGTTCCAGAAAATTGGTGTAGCCTGGAAAGAGTGTCCCTTACGAGCGAAGTCTTGATTCAGATCTCCAGTGCGAAACACCCAGGCTTCGCCGAGCTGATCGACGTTGTCTTGGTTGATCTGGTCGATTTCGGTAAATTGCCGACCCCCATCGCCGCCATATTGTTCCGATCCATATGCGGATGATCCTATAAGGATCACGCAGAACAATAAGACAAATATTTTCAAGCAGTTAACGATCATCGAAGTTTGCTCCGGTAAAACGTTTGACGACTGGAGGTTTGTCGGAAAGGTCGAAGAAAAAGTTGGCCAAGGAGCAAACTTCTTACTGATTTAAGGTCATGACGACAGCGTGCACATATTGCCGCGTGGGCGCTAGTACCCTTTACGCCAATCTACATTTGGTTCACCCTCTCCGGTTCGATAAATCCAAGGGAAGCCATGAAATTAGTTACAGTCGTGATGATAGTGCTGGTGGGATGGAGTTCGCTATCCCAGGCAGCCAACATTCACGATCCACGAGCGATCAATGCAGATCCAACAAAGGCTCAAGAGCCAATTGCGCCGAGACTGGAGGGCCTTGGAACGCACAGCCTTTTGGTGAGTACCGATAACAAAGATTCACAGTACTTCTTTGATCAGGGGTTGAGGCTCACGTATGGCTTCAACCACTCTGAAGCGCTCAGGAGTTTCAAAGAAGCCGCCCGGTTGGATCCGAAAAATGCAATGGCGTATTGGGGATGGGCGTTGGTGCTCGGACCGAACATCAACCTGCCCATGCAACCGGAAGTGGCAGAGCAGGCCTTCGCAGCGATCCAGACGGCGGTGTTGCTGAAGAATAACGTGACTGAGATCGAACGCGCATACATCGATGCGTTGGCGGTACGTTATGCACCCGTTGCCCCAAACGATAGACGCTCGTTGGACGTGGATTATGCGGAAGCGATGAGGGCGTTGACCGCCAAATACCCGGACGAACTGGACGCAGCGACGCTTTACGGGGCTTCGCTGATGAATCTTTCCCCCTGGGATTATTGGGAAGGTGATGGACGGCCGAAGCCCAATACGAAGAAGATCATGGCAACCTTCGAATCCGTAATCGAACGGGATTCCCGTCACCCGGGCGCCGTCCACTATTACATTCATACCGTCGAGGTGGCGTTACCGCAACAGGGTGAAGCCCCGGCGGACATTTTACGCCACCTGATGCCTGGCGCTGGGCACATGGTACATATGCCGTCGCATATCTACATGCGGGTAGGGCGTTATGCAGACGCCTTTCAGGTTAATCGCGAAGCCGCGGATGCCGATTCGAGCTATATCGCGCAGTGCAACGCGCAAGGCATCTATCCCTTAATGTATTATCCCCATAACCTGCACTTCCTGGTGTGGGCGGCTATGTTTCAAGGCCGCAGTGTCGATGCCCTGGCTGGTGCGCGCGAGGTGCAGAGTAAGATTCCGACCGACATGGGTAACGGTTTTGGCGTGTTCGAGACGTTTCTGTCCCAACCCATGTACGTCATGGTACGTTTCGGCTTATGGGACAAGGCTCTCGCCGAGCCGAAACCGGATGCTCAGTTTCGTTTCATGACCGGCGTATGGCACTACATGCGGGGGATGGCGAACGCCAACACAGGTAAAACAGCCCAGGCTCGCAACGAACTTCGCGCACTACGAGGGCTTCGCGATGAGCTGACCGACGCGTACGTGATTGGATTCCAGACCGCACCAACGTTGCTGACCATCGCCGAACACTTGCTCGCGGGTGAAATGGCGGCGCAACAAAACGATTTCGATACCGCTATTCCATTGCTCAGCCGGGCTGCTCGATTGGAGGACTCGCTGCGCTACAGCGAACCTCCAGATTGGTATTTTCCGACCCGCCACGTTCTTGGGGCTGTGTTGTTGCAAGCGGGTTTTCCCAGAGAGGCGGCTGCCGTGTACTGGCAGGATCTTCGCAAAAACCCGGATAATGCTTATTCACTTCTTGGCGTGAGTCAGGCATTGCAGGCGCAGGGTGATCAAGTGGGTGCCAGCGAAATGGCTGCCAGATTCGAACGAGCGTGGGCGGCAGCGGACGTCGAGTTGAACTCTTCACGGTTTTAGCACGCGTCTGACCAGATGCGCGTCGTCTTGAACGCGTTGCCGCTGAAGGATAATCGTGAGAACCTTCGCAGCGTTACTGGGGGGAAACCGTGGAGCAATCCGGGGAGTATCACATCGCCGCTACGCGCGATGTGGTATGGCGAGGTCTAAATGATGCCGGTGTGCTGGCAAAGTGCATTGATGGCTGTCAGTCCATGACCAAAGTTTCCAGCGAACAGTTCGATACCACTGTCAAAGTCAAAATCGGTCCAATGAGTGCCGCCTTCCAAGCCGAGCTCAACCTCACCAACGTCAACCCACCTGAAAGCTATACCATCAACGTGAATGCCAAAGGAGGAGTTGCTGGTTTTGGTAAAGGTGTTGCCGAAGTTACGTTAGTAGAAAACGGTGTTGAGACGATCCTGCGTTATCGGGTTAACGCCAGTGTCGGCGGCAAACTTGCTCAGGTAGGGTCGCGGCTCATCGATGGCGTTGCGCGCAAGATGGCGGATAATTTTTTTACTGCTTTTGTCCTGGAGGTTAGCGGCAGCGAACCGGTGGTCACCAAGGACAATGGTCAGCCGCAGGAACAAGCAGAATCCAGCGGTCAGTGGAAGATCTGGGTTGTGGTTTTTGCAGCCCTTTTCCTCGCCCTCGTACTGGCTTTTTGACAAGAACGAACAAGTGATGCGGAGTAAATCATGAAAGTAACACTTACCGTCAATGGGTCCGAGCACCAGCTCGACGTTGCAGAGAACACCCTGCTGGTGGATCTGATCAGGGAGGAGTTGCGACTCACCGGTACTCATGTGGGGTGTGATACCAGCCAGTGTGGCGCTTGCACGGTGCACTTGAATGGGCGATCAGTGAAATCCTGCACGGTGCTGGCGGTTCAGGCGCAAGGCACGGATATCACCACGATCGAGGGAATCGGCACTATCGATAATTTGCATCCGATGCAGGCGGCGTTCCGCGACTGTCATGCTTTGCAGTGTGGTTTCTGTACCCCGGGCATGATCATGAGCGCCATTGATCTCGTTGCGCAAAACGATCACCTCGACAATCGATCAGTACGTGAAGGTCTCGAAGGCAACATCTGCCGCTGCACGGGTTACCACAACATTGTAAAAGCCGTGCTGCAAGCGGCCAGCGCACAGCCATGAGCGGATTTAAGTAACAGCCATGAGCGGAAATAGAAAAGAGAGGCAGCTATGAGCGAAACAACCCAATCAACCGATACCGGCATTGGCGCCTCAGTAAAACGTAAGGAAGACGGACGTTTTATCACCGGGCTTGGCCGATACACCGACGACATCAACCAGCCGGGGCAAACTTATGCGTATTTCCTGCGCTCACCCCACGCACGAGCCCGGATCGAGTCCATCGACACGACGGATGCCATGGCCCTAGATGGTGTGCTCGCGGTATTGACCGGGAAAGACATGGCGGCGGATGGCTTGGGCGATCTGCCCTGTGGTTGGGAGGTAAAGTGGAAAGATGGCAGCGACATGGTTGCAGCGCCACATCCTCCGTTGGGTGTGAGTCACGTGAATTATGTGGGCGAGCCATACGGGATTGTCATTGCGGAGTCTTTGCCCGCAGCCCGCCAAGGTGCGGAGGCGGTCGCCACCGAATTTACCGAGCTCGAATGTGTGGTTGATCTCGCATCCGCCGCCCAGTCGGATCAGATATACGAAAATGTTGCCAATAACCTCGCCTACGATTGGGAAATTGGGGAAAAAGATGCGACGGAAGCGGCGCTTGCGGAGGCTGCCCATGTCACGCGCATCGATCTTACCAACAACCGGTTGATTCCCAACGCCATGGAGCCGAGAGCGGCCCTGGGGATATACGATTTGGCAATGGATGAGTACACGCTGTACACCACGAGCCAGAATCCACATCTGGAGCGGCTGATTCTGTCTGCGTTCGTGCAGGTCGCCCCCGAGCACAAGCTTCGCATAATTGCTCCGGATGTGGGTGGTGGTTTCGGGTCGAAAATTTTCGTTTATGCCGAAGAGACGGCGATAATCTGGGCAACGCGCAAAGTAGGCCGACCGATCAAGTGGAAGGCGGAGCGCAGCGAGTCGTTTCTCTCAGATGCCCACGGCCGCGATCACATCACCCATGCCGAACTCGGGTTGGACGCAGATGGCCGGTTCACGGCACTGAAGGTGCAGACTACCGCCAATCTTGGTGCGTACCTCTCGCTGTTTGGCTCGGCGGTGCCCACCTACCTCTACGGCACTTTGATGGCGGGGCAATATAAAACCCCCAACATCTATGTCGAGGTACAGGGTGTGTACACCAACACGGCACCGGTGGATGCCTATCGAGGCGCGGGTCGACCGGAAGCCACATACGTCGTCGAGCGAATCGTGGAGACCGCCGCCCGTGAGCTTGGCAAGGATCCAGCAGAGCTCCGACGGCTCAACATGATTCAGCCGGAAGACTTTCCGTATGAAACGCCGGTCGCGTTGGTGTATGACACAGGCGACTACGAAGCAAGTCTCGACAAAGCGCTGGAACATATCGATTACAGCGGATTTGCAGAGCGGCGTACGGTGTCGGAAGCTGCTGGCAAAAAACGCGGCATCGGCTTTGCTTCATACATTGAAGCGTGCGGGCTCGCACCATCGCAAATGGCCATTGAACTGGGTGCTGGGGTCGGGCTTTACGAAAGTGGTGAGATCCGAGTCAATCCTACCGGTTCGGTCACCGTGTTTACCGGCTCACACAGTCACGGGCAAGGGCATGAGACAACGTTCGCGCAAGTGGTCTCGGATCGCTTTGGCATCCCGTTCGATGATGTGAAGATCGTACATGGCGATACCGGGCGGATAGAGTTTGGTCTTGGAAGTTACGGCTCACGCTCGATTGCCGTCGGCGGATCTGCACTGGTGGTTGCAGGTGACAAGATCATCGCCAAAGGAAAAAAGATAGCGGCGCACCTCCTCAAGGCGGATGCCGAAAACGTTGACTTCGAAGAAGGCCAGTTCAAGGTACGCGACAGCAACCAATCCATGTCGTTTGCGGAAGTGGCGTTTGCTTCCTACGTGCCTGCCGACTACCCGGAGGATCTGGAACCAGGTCTGTCCGAAAAAGCTTTTTACGATCCGGCAAACTTCACCTATCCGGCTGGCACCCATATCGCCGAGGTGGAAATTGATCAGGAGACAGGCATTGTAAGCCTGGTCAAATTTGTTGCCGTGGACGATTTCGGCTACATCATCAACCCAATGATCGTTGATGGACAGGTACATGGTGGGTTGGCGCAGGGTGTAGGCCAGGCGCTTCTCGAACACGGAATTTACGATGAATACGGGCAACTCCTAACCGGATCGTATATGGATTACTGCATGCCCCGTGCAGACGATGTGCCTGACTTCATCGTCGACACCACGGTCACGCCTTGTACCCATAATCCCCTGGGCGTGAAAGGCTGCGGAGAAGCCGGTGCTATCGGCTCACCCGCGGCGATCATGAACGCGGTGACGGATGCCTTGGGCATCAATGACATTTCGATGCCAGCGACGTCCGAAAAAGTCTGGCAAGCCTTAAAGGGTTAGGGGAACAAACATGTATCAATTCAACTACCACAAACCGAACACCCTGGAGGAGGCAGTAGCGCTCTTCAACGGTGCAGACGACGGTATCTACATCGCCGGTGGCCACACGCTCATTCCTACAATGAAACTACGTCTGGCGGCCCCCACCGATGTCATCGATCTGGCAGGGGTGGATGCACTCACCGGAATCGAGGTTGCGGGCGGCGTGCTGAAAGTTGGTGCCTTCACCTGCCACGACGAGGTGGCCAACTCGCCAGTCATATTGGAGTCTTTGCCGGTACTGGCGTCGCTTGCCGGCGAGATCGGCGATGCCCAGGTGCGCAATCGCGGTACACTTGGCGGCTCGGTAGCGAACAGCGATCCAGCAGCGGATTATCCTGCCGCGGTGATCGGCCTGGGCGCGACAATACATACGGCCACCCGGGATATCCCTGGAGACGAGTATTTCAAAAACCTCTTCGAAACGGCCTTGCAGCCGGGTGAGATCATCACGAGCATCGATTTTCCTATCCCCGAGCGTGCCAGCTACAGGAAGTTCCCGAACCCTGCCTCGCGCTACGCCGTGGTTGGTGTGTTGGTTGCCGACTTTGCAGGAACGATACGAGTTGGGGTAACCGGTGCGGGACCCTGCGCATTTCGTGCGAGCGTTATCGAAGAAGTGTTGAACGCTAACCTGGATCCAGAAGCCATTAACGGCGTTGAAGTTCCGGATGCCGGTTTTAACAGCGATCTACATGCATCGGCCGAATACCGGGCACATCTGGTCAAAGTCATGGCCAGACGTGCAGTAGCAGACCTGCTCAGAATCAGTTGAAAGCGGTCATCTGCTCGGAGCTTTCGGAGGATATCGGTAGCGTAAAGCTAACCGATGTCGAGCTAAACGATCCCGGTCCTGGTGAAGTTCAGGTGCAACTGAAGGCCTGCGCCGTGAATTTTCCCGATCTCCTGATGATCCAGGGCAAATACCAGTTCAAACCTCCGCTACCTTTCGCGCCTGGGGGCGAGGGCGCCGGTGATGTGGTGGCCGTAGGCGCGGGCGTCAACAACCTGAAGGAAGGTGATCAGGTGGTGATTGGCATGCGTTACGGGGGATTTGCCGAAGCCATTAACGTTCCGGCGGGTAGCGCTTTACCCATTCCGGGTGAGATGAATTATGCCAAGGCCGCCTCCTATCAGACGGCATATCTCACCGCTTACGTCGCTCTGGTTCGGCGGGGTGATTTGAAATCTGGCGAGACGCTGCTGGTGCATGGTGCCACAGGTGGCGTAGGCATGGCAGCCGTGGATATCGGTAAGTGGCTCGGGGCGAACGTCATCGCCACCGGTGGGCGCGATGACAAGCTCGCTGTAGTGAAATCACGTGGTGCGGATCACGTTATCAACTACACCCAGGCCGATGGCTCCCTGGGCGGTTTCCGTGAGGAAGTAAAGTCTCTGACCGATGGCCGTGGTGCTGACGTTATATACGATCCAGTTGGTGGCGATGTGTTTGACGAGTCGATGCGCTGTGTGAACTGGGGCGGTCGCATCCTCACCATAGGTTTTACCAGTGGCCGTTGGCCGCAAGCACCAGTCAACTTGATTCTAATCAAGCAGATTGCCGTGATTGGGGTGCGCGCTGGTGAGTTCGGCCGTCGTGATCCTGAGAAGGGCCGAGAGAATCGCGACAAACTGTATTCGATGGCGGCGGTGGGTGAGATCGATCCCCACGTATGTGCTGGTTTTCCGCTCGATCAGGCAGTGGGTGCCATGCGCATGTTGGAAAATCGAGACGTCGTCGGCAAAGTGGTGGTCACGATGAATGGTTACGAGCTATAACAATTGTGATTCGGTCAACTGTTTGTTTTGTTGGATTGTTTGTTACATTTGTTGCCGCCTTTGTGTTAATCATTATACCAGCATCTAGCCTTGCGGCCGAGCGGCAGCTACGGTTGAACGAAATACAG
>SMUY01029481.1_pt1 | contig 28957 bp, 29 predicted proteins | sample 2456441 | NCBI WGS metagenome assembly SMUY01 (sample SAMN11095931, study PRJNA526329) | marine sediment metagenome | biome: Marine sediment; feature: Surficial sediment; material: Deep marine sediment; isolation source: Hadal surficial sediment | place: Pacific Ocean | collected 2014-11 | depth...
CTTTCGAGGCTTCCACCATGGCCGCCACATTGGTTTCCTGAGCGAGGCTGGCGACCGCCATCGGGGGTTCTTCAGGGCTTTCCGGTGCCGCGAGTTGCGCTACCTCCGGTTCGGAAGGGGCGGTCTCTGTTACAGGGGTTTTTTCCGAAGCACCTGCGTCTTTTTCCTTTTCAGCCTGGGCCAACTCCGCTTCGGCTTCCTTGATGGCCTGCACAATGGCGGCCTCATCCACCTCCGGCTCGGCTGGAGGTTTCGGTTCGGCTTTCGGGGCTTCCGCCATGGCCGGGGCCACCGCTTCTACGGGTTCAGCGGATGCTACCGGTCCTGCCTCCTGCATGGCTTGTTTCAACTGGTTGTTGGCGGCTTTCGATTCAGCGGCCACCGGTTGTGAGGATTCCAAATCCGGTCCAGTGTCCGGCAGGTCGGCCAATACTTCGGATTGGGTGCGATCCGTCGGGTCTTCACCGGGGGATTGTTTGGGGTCCTTCGCCGTGTCTACGCCGATCCGTTCGGGTTTTTCAAAATCTTCAAACGGGATGGCGATTCGGTTTTCGGCCACGGCTGCCTGCGGAGCGGTTATCGTTTCTTTGCTGATGCTTTCGGTGGGGGAGGGGTCCAAACCGAATAAATCGAATTTTTTCTTCTTGCTACCGGCTACCTGAGCGGGTGGTGCAGAAGGCGGCGTGTAGGTGGCCGACGGCTGGGAGCTGCCGTAATAAGAAGGGGCGCCGTAATCGGGCGGCGCCTGGGAGGAGGCCTCGGCGGACAGGTTGCCTGATTCAACGCTTTGAATCATTCCCGACTGGCGGTGTTGCCTATTTTTTTTTTTGGGATTCGCTCGCGAAACCTGATGGGGGTTCTTTTCCAGGTATTCCCACGCCCGCACGGCGTTCAAACCGTCCGGAAAACGCTGGATGAAATCCTGGTAGGCGGCCATGTCATCCGTCTTGAGGACCTGCAAAAAGATCTGATCCTCCACCTGCTCCTGTTTGAAAAGGACCCCCTGTTTTTCTTCGGCGGGAACGATCTGCTCCAGCCGGGCCAAAATTTCCAGCGTCTTGAAATATTCGCGGTTTTCATGATACAGATTGGCCTTGAAGCGCATGGCCCGGACCATATTCTGGCGGATTTTGGGATCGGTCGGCTGTAAACGGTAGGCCTTCTCAAATTCCTGCAGGGCCTGCGAGATCATATCCTGATTTTCGTACACCAGCCCCAGGTTGCTGTGCCCTTGGTAGGAATTAGGATTTTGGGCCAGAAAGCCGGTCCACATCTGGATGGCGGCCTCGTACTGACCCGCCTTTTGGGCCTTTAAGGCCCTTGAAAACAAACTCTTACCTTTTTCCGGGACAGCCGTCGGGGGCTTTTCAAAATTCTGGGCTTTGGGCTGGCTGCCGCCTGCGGCGCATCCGGAAAAAGCCAGCGCCACCACCACTCCCACGGCGAGCAGGAATTTAACGTTGAATTTTTTCATATATTTAGGATAACTGATTTTAATTCAAGGTCAATATCTCTTGACTTGTTTTTTTATTGAAGTAATCTAGCCTACAAATTGAATGGGAACTAGGGGTGTTACATCGAACTGAGAGTCCGTTATGGACAACCCTTTGAACCTGATCTGGTTAATACCAGCGAAGGGAAGTTAATTTATAATACTTCATTATAAATCGGCTGTAATCCTTTCATGGATTACGGCTTTTTTATTTAAGCCTCCCCCAGGTGGTTGTGCAACTCGTCATCAACGGCCAAAAGAAAGAACTGCAGTCCAGCGGGACCATCGCCCAGATGCTCAAGGAGCTGGAGATCGCGGGTTCCCATATTGCCGTGGCGCTCAATTTTCAGGTGGTGCCCCATTCCAGTTACGACCAGACCCCGCTCCACGAAGGGGACAAAGTGGAAATCGTGCATGCGGTCGGGGGCGGCTGATTCAATCGTCCCCTCCGGGTACGGACAATCTTTTTTAGAGGCAGGACATGGAAACTGCAGTTGCTACCGAAAACCAACTGAAAATCGCCGACAAGGTGTTCACTTCCCGGCTGATCGTTGGCACGGGAAAATACGAGTCGTTCGACCAGAACCGCCAGGCGCTGGAAATCTCCGGCGCGATAATGGTGACGGTCGCCGTCCGCCGGATCGAACTCGATAAAACAAAAGAATCGATTCTCAACTATATCGATCCCGAAAAATACACGCTCCTGCCCAATACCGCCGGATGCTACAGCGTCAAGGAAACGGTGATGACCGCCCAGCTGGCGCGCGAGGCGGGACTCGGCAACTTCATCAAGGTGGAAGTCATCGGCGACGAAAAGACCCTGTTCCCGGATAACGAAGCCACGCTGGAAGCCTCCAAACTGCTGGTGAAAGACGGCTTTCATGTGCTTCCGTATTGTACCGACGACGTGGTGCTGTGCAAAAAGCTGGAGGACATCGGCTGTGCCGCCGTCATGCCGCTGGCCGCGCCCATCGGCTCCGGGCTCGGCATCCGCAACCCGTACAACATCATACTGATCATGGAAGCGGTCAACGTCCCGGTCATCATCGATGCCGGGGTGGGCACCGCCTCCGACGCCAGCCGCGCCATGGAGTTGGGCGTCGATGGCCTGCTGATGAACACCGCCATCGCCGGTGCCAAGGATCCGCTGAAAATGGCGCAGGCCATGAAACTGGCGGTGCAAAGCGGGCGGCTGGCGTTCGAAGCGGGACGGATTCCAAAAAAACTGTACGCCACGGCCAGCAGTCCCATCGACGGCCTCATTGATATTTAAACCGCAAACGGGCAGGCTTCGCACCATGACCGATACCGTACTGGAAATGACCGCCGACATATCCGCCAGCCAGAATCGGGGAGAGCTCGATAAGCTTCGCGTCTATCTGATCACCGACCGGACGCTGCTGCCGGAGGATCATTTTCTGAACAGCATCGAGGCGGCGCTCAAAGGCGGCGTGCGGGCCATTCAACTGCGGGAAAAAAATCTGTCGGAATACGAATTGCGTGAGATGGCCAAGGCCATCCTGCAACTGACTCAAAAATATAAAGCGCTGTTGTTCATCAACCACCGCGCCGAGCTGGCGGAGGACATCGGCGCCGACGGCGTGCATCTGACCGAGTCCAGCGCGGCGGTTCGCAAAGTCCGCAAGCAATATCCCGATTTGTTGATCGGCAAATCGATACACTCTCTGGCAGGCGCCATGCGCGCGCAACAACAGGGGGCGGATTTCGTCACCTTCAGCCCGGTGTATGACACGCCTTCCAAACAGCAATACGGTCCTCCCCAGGGACTCGAAAAATTGAAACAAGTCTGCACCGGCCTGGACATCCCCGTGCTGGCACTGGGGGGAATCGATCTATCCCGCATCACCCCCATCCGGAACCACGGCGCCTTCGGGGTCGCCCTCATCCGGGGGATTTGGAACAGTCCCGATATCGAACACGAATCTTTGCAATATATAAATGCTTTAACAGGAGAAAATCAATGAATATGCCGAAACGCCCCTCGGGGTCGTTATCTGAACATACCATCGAACTGTCGCGCGATCCGATTTCCCCCAACTCGACAAAAGTGTACCTCGAGGGCGAGATCCATCCGGACATCCGGGTGCCGTTCCGCGAAATCAAACTGGCGCCCACCACTTTACAGAATCCGCCCGCTGGCGAGCCCGCCGAGGAGCAGAACGAGCCGGTCCTGGTGTACGACACCTCCGGCCCATACACCGACCCGAAAGTGGAGATCGACGTACACAAAGGGCTGACGCCGATCCGCCGGGAATGGATTCTGGCGCGCGGCGACGTCGAGGCCTACACCGGCCGTAGCGAACGCCCGGAGGACAACGGTTACAAAAACGCCGAGCAGATGAAGGAAAAGGACATCGAACGCTTCAACCGCTCAGGCCGCCCCGTCTACCGCGCGAAACCGGGATGCAACGTCTCGCAGTTGCATTACGCGAAGCAGGGCACCATCACCCCGGAGATGGAATACATCGCGATCCGCGAAAACCAGCGGCGGCTTACGTTAATGGAAAACACCGAGCGCGAAAACCGGCTGAAGGGCAATGCGTTCGGCGCCACCCTGCCGGAACAGATCACCCCGGAATTCGTGCGCGACGAAGTGGCGCGCGGACGCGCCATCATCCCCGCCAACATCAACCACCCGGAAACCGAACCGATGATCATCGGCCGCAACTTCCTGGTCAAGATCAACGCCAATATCGGCAACTCGGCGATCACCTCGTCGATCGAAGAGGAAGTCGAAAAAATGGTGTGGGCGACGCACTGGGGATCGGATACGGTCATGGACCTGTCCACCGGCAAAAACATTCACGAGACGCGCGAATGGATCATCCGCAACGCCGCCGTGCCCATCGGCACCGTGCCGATTTATCAGGCGCTGGAGAAGGTCAACGGCAAACCGGAAGAGCTGACTTGGGAAATCTACCGCGACACGCTGATCGAGCAGGCGGAGCAGGGCGTCGATTACTTCACCATCCACGCCGGCGTGCTGCTGCGTTACGTGCCGCTGACGGCGAAACGCATGACCGGCATTGTCTCGCGCGGCGGGGCCATCATGGCCAAGTGGTGTCTCGCGCATCATCAAGAGAATTTCCTCTATACGCACTTCGAGGAAACCTGCGAAATCATGAAAGCCTATGACATCAGTTTCTCGCTGGGTGACGGACTGCGGCCGGGATCGCAGGCCGACGCCAACGACGCCGCGCAGTTCGGCGAGCTGGAAACGCTGGGCGAGCTCACCAAGATCGCCCTGAAGCACGACGTGCAGACCATGGTCGAAGGTCCGGGCCACGTGCCGATGCACTTGATCAAGGAGAACATGGAAAAGCAGTTGCAGGAATGCGACGAGGCGCCGTTTTATACCCTGGGACCGCTGACCACCGACATCGCTCCGGGTTACGACCATATCACCAGCGGCATCGGCGCCGCCATGATCGGCTGGTACGGATGCGCCATGCTGTGTTACGTCACGCCCAAGGAACATCTGGGCCTGCCGGACCGGGATGACGTCAAGGTGGGCGTCATCACCTACAAGATATCAGCGCACGCGGCGGACCTCGCCAAGGGTCACCCCGGCGCGCGGGTGCGCGACGATGCGCTCAGCAAGGCGCGTTTCGAGTTTCGGTGGGAGGACCAGTTCAACCTGTCGCTTGATCCGGAAACCGCGCTCAAGTATCACGACACCACGTTACCGGCGGAGGGTCACAAGGTAGCGCATTTCTGTTCCATGTGCGGGCCGCAGTTCTGTTCGATGAAGATCACCCAGGACGTGCGCGACTATGCCGCCAAGCTGGGCATCGACGAACAACAGGCGCTCGATAAAGGCATGGCCGAAATGTCCCAGACCTTCAAAGACAAGGGTGCCGAAATTTACCAGAAAGTTTAGCCAGCGTGACGCTGGACCCCACTAACCCCTCCCTTTACAAAAGGGAGGGGTTTTTATTTGCGGCAATTCTCCTGTCATCCTGAGCCTGTCGAAAGGTGACTCACAAAATTTAGACAGGATAACAGGATAAAAACGGACCAAAGATTTCCTCCATTTTCCGAATAAGGAAATCCTGCGGTTCTGTGCTAGGATTGGCTCAAATCCAAAACCCGTTTTTGGAGGCAAGCTTTTTTTATGGAATACCTTGTTTATTTTGTCCTTTTTATTTTTCTTATCATTTTTTTAGCCGTTATCAGAGGGCTGGTTAAAAAGGGCAAAATAAAAATTCCAGGTTTTGAGGCGGAGATAGAAGCTCCCGAACCTGTCCCTCAAACCACTGACTCCTCCCAAGGCAATACGGTTCATTACCACCTCCATGTCACCCAAGATCAACGTAAAGCTGAACTAGAAGACCTGGTCGACCAATTTAAAAAGAAACTAACCGAGCCTCAACAAGGAACTATGGAAGATCGTGAGATTCTTCTAAAACAATTGAACGCTTCAGAACAAAAATTATCAAACCTTGAAAAGGAAGTTGAAGAAAAAAATAAGCTCCTTAATAAAACGGCGGAAGAATTACAAAAGTTAAAAACCAATCTGCCCACTTATAAAATTGCCCAAGCTATGGAAATTCTAGAATACGGGGACACCTCTGAAGCCGAAAACCTTTTTAAGGAATTTCTTGAGACTCAAGAGGAGGCCATAGAGCAATCTGCCGAAGCTGCTTATAGCTTGGGTCAACTGGCAGAGAATAGGCTCGATTACAAATCAGCACAAAAGTACCTACGAAGAGCCATGCAATTAAACCCAAATAAAGGTCATTACTTCAATAATTACGGTTTGTTTTCATATAATCTTGGGAAATACGATGATGCTATAGAATATTACAGCAGAGCACTGGATATCTATTTAGACCAGTTTGATGAAGAACATTACGAAATCCCCACAATTTGGAGTAACTTAGGAGAAGCCTTGCGGGCTAAAGGCGATTATAAAAAAGCCTTTAATTTTTCAAAAAAAGCTTTAGAAAAAGATTTAGAAAATCATGGAGAGAACCATCCAGATGTAGCAGTTCGATGGAACAACTTAGGTGTGGTTTTGAATGACATGGGTGAAATCGATCAAGCTATTGATTATCACAAAAAAGCTTTAGATAGTAATTTAAGGAATTGGGGAGAAAATCATCCTAGAGTGGTATTGGATCTTAATAATTTAGGAGATATTTTTAGAACTCAGGGTAACTATAAAAAAAGCCTAGAGTATTTTAATAAAGCTCTTGCTGTTGTCAAAAAGGTCGGGCTGAAACACCAAGTAGACTGTGTTGAAAACAACATAAGAGAATTACAAAAATTGATGGGCGGAGAATCCTCGGGTTCCCAGGAAAAGGAATGACCGGAATCAGCAAAGAACAAAACACAGATTCTTCACTCCGTTCAGAATGACAAGAAAAAATCCCCCTAACCCCCTTCAAGGGGGAACTAAAATCAACCCCATCACCCTGCCCTCTCCCCCGTGGGGAGAGGGTTTATCCGTGTCCATCTGTGTTTATCTGTGGTTAATGGATTTTATCTCTTTTTCTTCCTTTGCGATCTCTGCGGCCGGGCAAGGCCCGGAGCAAAATTGAGTCCAGCGTCACGCTGGGAAACCCTTGCGAGTCCTTCACCTACGGATAACCGGCCTGAATTGTTATTGATTTTCCGTTCGCCCGGCTTACACTATGCAGTGCACGGCTTTGGAAACCCACTATTCCACGCATCAGGCGGAGGAACTCCATGACTGAAAAAAAGAAAAGCAACACGCTGTGGATCATCCTGGCCATAGCGGTTCTGGCGGGCGCGGGGGTCTACGGCTACATGAAGTATTTTCCCCTGGAGGGTCCGGGAGAATCGGATAAGGCCACGGTCTCAGAGAACCTGCTGGCCAAGGCCCAAAAGGCGGAACAGGCAGGCGACACCGAAGAGGCCCTGGAGTACTATCAGGAGTTTCTGGCGATCAATGCCCAGCCGCAGGACTACAAGAATCCCGCCGTAGGAACCGTCCACGCCAGTATGGGGAACATCTACTTTAAGAAATTCAAGTACGCCAAGGCCCTCGAGCATTTCCAGAAAGCGCTGGACCACGCCCTCCAGCACCTCGGCAAGCGGAGCCAGGAAGCGGGCGAACGCTGGTTCTCCCTGGCGGCCATTTACGACAAACAGGGGGACGTGAAAAAGGCGCTGGAGCATTACCAGAACAGCCAGGCCATCCAGAACAAGCTGGAAGCGGATACCACCGCGGTGGACAGGCTGATCCTCGAGCTGGAAGACTACCTGGTCAACGTCAAATTGAATTCCAAAGCTTCCTGAGCGGCCCCCCGCCACATCCAAAACATAGATCCTGTGCTGGCGCAAGAAGGATGAATTGCGCGAAGGGGCTGGGTTTTCGATTTTCCTTGTCCCCTGTTCCCTGCTCCCTTCTCCTCCCGATCTTCGGGTTCGTATTGCCTTTTCCGCGCAAATAGTGCAACACTCTGTTTTTTAAGGGTTTTGAGACTTCCCGGCGGCCCGAATTCGGCCTTGACAAAATGCCGGCAGGTCTTAGAATATCGTTTCATCCACTTCCACGAATTTGGATATACAGGCGCGTAGCTCAGGGGTAGAGTACTTGCTTGACATGCAAGGGGTCGGCGGTTCAAAACCGCCCGCGCCTATGGCTTTCCCGGTGCACGGTCCATTCCGGATCAATTCCGAATCCATTCAACGAAAACAGAGGCCGCTCATGCGGCCGGAGTTTGCAGGTGTTGGTTTCATGAGCCATCCGAATCAAAACAAATACGATCTCGATACCCTCCGCCACAGTTGCGCCCACCTGATGGCGCAGGCGGTCAAACAACTGTATCCGGAAACCAAGATCACCATCGGTCCGGTGATCGAGGACGGGTTTTTCTACGACTTTCACCGCGAGGAACCGTTCAAGCCGGAAGATTTGAAAAAGATCGAGCAGCGGATGCACAAAATCGCCAACGACGCGCTGGAGATCAAGCGCATCGAGCTGTCGCCCGAGGCCGCGAAGGACCTGTTCAATGACATGGGCGAAAACTTCAAGGTGGAGATCATCGAGGATTTCGCCGAAGGGGAAATCGTTTCCGCCTACACGCAGGGCGATTTCACCGACCTGTGCCGCGGCCCGCACGTGGACAACACAAAGGACCTGAAGGTGTTCAAACTGTTGCACGCGTCCGCCGCCTACTGGCGCGGCGACGAGCGCAACCCGGTTCTGCAGCGCATCTACGGCACTGCCTGGCACGACAAAAAGGAATTGAAGGACTACCTCCACCGCCTGGAGGAAGCCAAGAAGCGCGATCACCGCAAGCTCGGCAAGGAGCTGGACCTGTACTCGGTGTCGGAGGAGGTCGGTCCGGGGCTGATTTTGTGGCATCCCAAGGGCGCGCGCATCCGCTACCTGATAGAGGAGTTCTGGAAGAAGGAGCATTACAAAAACGGCTACGAACTGGTGTACACGCCGCACACCGCCAAGATCGATCTCTGGAAAACCAGCGGGCATATCGAGTTCTATAAGGATAGTATTTTTTCGCCGATGGAGATCGAGGGCAAGGAATACATCATGAAGCCGATGAACTGCCCGTTCCATATCCAGATTTACAAAACCCGCCTGCGCAGTTATCGCGATCTGCCCCTGCGCTGGGCGGAACTGGGCACGGTGTACCGCTACGAGCGTTCCGGCGTCATGCACGGCTTGTTGCGCGTGCGCGGGTTCACCCAGGACGATGCCCATCTGTTCTGCCGTCAGGACCAGCTGGAGGATGAAGTCGCGAAGGTACTCAAATTCGTGTTGTACATTCTGCGCTCGTTCGGGTTCCGGGAGTACAAGGTGTTTTTGAGCACCCGCCCGGAAAAATCCGTGGGCTCCGACGAGGACTGGGAAACCGCGACGGCGGCGCTGGCGGCCGCGCTCAAGCGGTCCGAGTTGCCGTACGAGGTGGACCCCGGCGAGGGCGTGTTCTACGGACCCAAGATCGACATCAAGATCAAGGACAGCCTCAACCGGTACTGGCAGGTGTCCACCATCCAGGTCGACTTCAACCTGCCGGAGCGGTTCAAGATGACTTATATCGGCGAGGACAGCAACAAGCACCGGCCGATCATGATCCACCGGGCGCTCATGGGCTCACTGGAACGGTTCTTCGGTTGCCTGATCGAGCATTATGCCGGGGCGTTTCCGGTATGGCTGGCCCCGGTGCAGGTGATCCTGCTGCCGATTACCGACAGCCAGGGGCCCTACACCGAAGAGCTGGCTTCGCGCCTCGAGGAGCAGGGCATTCGGGTTGAAAAAGACTTGCGAAATGAAAAGATTGGGTTCAAGATAAGGGCAGCACAACTCAATAAAATCCCTTATATGCTGGTTTTAGGCGACCAGGAAGTGCAGGCCAAAACCGTGGCGGTGAGGAAGCGCAAATCCAAGGAAACCCGGGTGATGCCCTTGGAGGATTTCCTCAATGAGTTGCATCGACTGATCGACACCAAAGCGGTCGATTCCGAATAATTCTTAACAAGGAGACCCTTACATTAAGAAACAAAGAGTGAACCAGATGATCCGTGTCAAGGAAGTCACCGTTATTGGCACGGACGGGGAGCAATTGGGCAATTTCCCCACCCGGGAGGCCATCGCCTTGGCCCAGGATCAGGATTTGGATTTGGTCGAAGTGTCACCGAATGCCAACCCACCGGTTTGCCGCATCATGGATTGGGGCAAACACAAATACAAACAAAATAAACGGGCCCACGAAGCCAAGAAAAATCAAAAGGTTATCCACGTCAAGGAAGTCAAGTTCCGGCCCAATACCGACCGGCACGACTTCGATTTCAAAATCAAGCACCTGCAGCGGTTCCTGGAGGCCGGGGACAAGGCCAAAGTGGTGATCTTTTTCAAGGGCCGCGAGATCGTCCACCGGACCGGCGGCACAAAGATCCTTCAGCGCATCGCCGAAGCGGTGGAAGACATCAGTACCATCGAACAGTCCCCGAAGCAGGAGGGACGGCATCTGACCATGATTCTGGTTTCCAAGGGGAAAAAGAAGGAAATCAAAAGCGCCACCGTAGCGGAGAGTTGACTCCACAGGGTTCTTCAGGTATGATGGCCGGTTTCCGCTGGAGATTAGACAATGCCTAAAATGAAAACCAACAGGGGTGCGGCCAAGCGTTTCCGGAAAACGGCCACCGGTAAAATCAGGCGCAACCGCGCCCTCACCAGCCACATCCTGACCAGCAAAACGACCAAACGCAAACGTAATTTAAGGCACAGCAAGATCATGGCACCCGGGGATGCCAAGCGCATCCATACGCTTCTGCCGTATTAACAGGAGAGATTCATGTCCAGAGCCATCAATGGAACCGTGTCGCGAAGGAGAAGGAAAAAAGTTATTCGCATGGCCAAGGGGTTTCGCAGCGTCCGTAGCCGCGTGTTCCGCAAGGCGCGGGAGTCGGTGGAAAAAGCGCTGTTATATGCCTATCGCGACCGGCGCACGCGCAAACGGGATTTCAGGCGGTTGTGGATCGCCCGCATCAATGCCGCGGTCCGCGCCGACGGGTTGACCTACAGCCAGTTCATGCACGGCCTCAAAAAAGCCAACGTCGAACTCGACCGGAAAGTGCTTTCCGATATGGCCATCCACAATGAACATTCTTTCAAAGCCTTGATGAACACGGCCCGGGCCCAGTTGAGCGGGTAACCATGGGGATGCTCCGGCCATGGGCGGCCCCCATTCGAAATGAATTTTCAATCAGTCTGATTCCCGCCGGGGATCAGGCTTTTTTTGTTTAAGCCTCTCTTTCCTGTATCCGGCACATGATCGAAAAAATCAAACAATACCAGAAAGAATTTGAAAGCCGCATCGCCACCGTCGGCCCCGGCGAGGAACTGCGTCAGTTGCGCACCGATTTTCTCGGGAAAAAGGGCTTGGTGACGCAGGTGATGAAGAACATGCGCGAGCTGTCTTCCGATCAGAAACGGGAAGTGGGCCGGCACGTCAACGAACTCAAAAACTGGATCGAAAGTCAGCTCAACGAAAAAGCCGAAGGGCTGAAGGGCCCGTCCGAAACCGCCGGCGGAAGCACCTTCGACACCACTCTGCCGGGCCGCAAGGAAGCCCGCGGGTCGCTCCATCCCATCACCCAGGTCATGGAAGAGATCATCGCCGTGTTCGTCAGCCTCGGGTTCCAGGTGGCGGAGGGACCGGAGGTGGAATCCGATTACTACAATTTCGAGGCGCTCAATATTCCGAAGGACCATCCGGCGCGGGACATGCAAGACACGTTTTACATCGGCGGCGACAAGGTACTGCGCACCCACACCTCGCCGGTGCAGATCCGCGTCATGGAAAAACAGCAGCCGCCGCTGCGCATCATCGCGCCGGGCAAGGTCTACCGCTGCGATTCGGACATCTCACACACCCCCATGTTCCACCAGATCGAAGGGTTGATGGTCGACCAGGGCGTGGCGTTCAGCGATCTCAAGGGAGTGATGAACATCTTCGTGCATCAGATCTTCGGCGAAAAAACGAAAGTGCGCTTCCGCCCCAGTTTTTTCCCATTCACCTGTCCCAGCGCGGAGGTGGATATCCAGTGCGTCATGTGCTCGGGCAAAGGATGCCGGGTGTGTTCACAGAGCGGCTGGCTGGAAATCCTCGGTGCCGGCATGGTGGACCCGGCGGTGTTCGGCTTCGTTCATTACGATCCGGAAAAATGGACGGGGTTCGCCTTCGGGATGGGCATCGAGCGCATCGCCATGCTCAAGTACGGCATCAACGACATCCGCCTGTTCTTCGAAAACGACCTGCGCTTCCTCCAACAGTTCTAAGCAACATAACCCGATTACATTTTGACAGGATCACAGGGTCAAATGGATCAAAACACAGATTCTTCGTCACGGCGTTCCTCAGAATGACAGACTAGCACGTTTGGTCATCCTGAGCGCGAGCGAAGGATCTGTGTTTTCGATATTTTCTCCGGGCATGGCGCGACTAATCGGGTCTCTGGGCTTTTTTGACGAGGTCCTGGTCGAAGTAGTTGACGGACATGCCGGCGTCGAGCACGATGCCCTGGGCGTTGATGCCGCTGGCACGTTCGCTCAACAGAAACACCGCCGCGTTGGCCACTTCCTGCGTGGTCAACGCCTGTTTGCGCAGGGTCGACTGCTCGGCGTGCAGGTAGGAATCGATATAACCGGGAATGCCCGCCGAAGCGGACGATTTCAGCAAACCGGAGTTGACCGAGTTGAACCGGACTTTGGAAAACGCGCTGAACGATTTGGCGAGAAAACACAGCGAGGAGTCGAGTGCCGCCTTGACCGGTCCCATATAACCGTAATTCTCCGCCGCCATGCGCGTCGTGGAGATGGAAATGGTGACGACCGAGGCGTCGGGATCGAACAAGTCCTTGAAGGCGTTGGCCAGGTTGATGAGCGAATAACAGGAAATGTCCACGCACTGCAGGAAATCCTTCTTCGACGTTTGGTGAAACGGCTTCAACCCTTCGGAAAAATTGGCAAAGGCGATGGAATGCACCAGGCCGTGCAGAACGTCCGTCTTTTCGGATATCTCCTGTTTCAGTCGGGCGATGTCCTCGTCGCGTTCCACATCACAGACAAAGGTCCGGTCGGGGTCGATGAGTTTGGCGACGCTCTGTTTGCGTTCTTCGGAACGCACGCTGTACAGCACGTTGGCGTTTTCGGCTTCCAGGGTTTTGCCGATGTGAGTGGCGACGCTTTTTTTATTGGCGACACCGGTCACCAGAATGGTTTTATTCCCCAGGTTCAAAAAACTCACCGCGACTCCTCCAAGAGCATGACGGTGAATTCCACCGTAGCCGCGGTTTTGCCATCCACCTGCACCTTGCCCTTCATATAATGTGCCGGGCCCGCATGGTCCACATAGTCCACCCGGATGTCCAGGACACTGCCGGGGTACACGGGATTCTTAAACTTGACGTTTTGAATCCGGGACAGCACCGGCACCTGTCCGGTCGGGTTCGGGTTTTTTTTCGACATCAGAATCGCACCGGCCTGAAACACGCATTCACACACCAGCACCCCCGGCATGATCGGGTAATCGGGATAGTGTCCCTTGAAAAATTCTTCCTCCGGATCGATGCGCTTGCGGGCCACGATATGGTCGCCGGTCTGCTCTATGATTTCGTCGACAAACAGAAAAGGGGGACGGTGGGGAATGGCGTTGAGGATGTCTTCCGCCATTATAATCCGCCTGTAATCTCCAGGACCGCGCCGTTGATATAGGCGGACTCGCGGTCGGCCAGAAACAGCACGGCCCGGGCCACCTCCGCGATCGTCCCGAAGCGTTTTATGGGCACCTGATCCTGGTATTGCTTCTTCTGATCGTCCGGCAGATCGGCGATCAGATCGGTGTCGATGAATCCGGGGGACACGCAATTGACGGTGATGTTGCGGCTGGCCACTTCCTTGGACAACGACCGGGCAAACGCCACCTGGCCCGCCTTGCTGGCGGCGTAATTGGCCTGGCCCGCGAACCCGAAACGGCCGATGGGCGAGGTGATATTGATGATCCGTCCGTATTTCTGCCGCATCAGATGTTGCACCGCGATCTTGCTCATGTGGTAGGTGCCGGTCAGGTTGGTTTGAATGACGTCGTTCCAATCGTTGACCGCCATCATGCCGACTACCGAATCGCGCCGGATACCGGAATTATTCACGAGGATTTCAAACTGCTCGAATTTTTCCTCCAAATAGCGGAAAAACGAGACGACGTCCACGTGCGTGGCCACGTCGAATTGCCGGAGGTAGAGCCGGTCTTCGTACTGTTCGTTGGCATCCTGAAATACTTCCGCGGCGGCGGTATTGGACCGATACGTGGCGATGACGCACGCACCGGCGGCGAGAAACGCCTCGGACACGCCGCGGCCGATCCCGCGTGTGCCACCGGTCACCACCACCGTTTGATCTGTGAAATTGAAAATCATGGTCTATGGATTGGAGAGGAGAAGGAAAGATACAAAAACAATATAAACCGTTGGGCGGATGTTCCGTTCCCGCGGATCAGACGCCGGCGGTTTCCAGTGCCTGCGGAGATTGGCGCGCCGCGAATAAAAACTTGTCCACTTCGTTGGCGACAATCACCCCGTAATTGGCCGCGCCCAGCCAGCCGGACATGATGATCCCCACCGAACCGGCATGGAACAGCCCTGCAATCTGCTTGGGCAGGTTCTTGCTGATCATGAGCCCTTCAAACTTGGTTCCGAACGACACCCCGCCCGGATGCGTGGTGTAGCGCATGAACGTCATCGGGGTGGAGGCTTCCAGGTGACCTATTTTTTTGCGTACACCGGGAACGTATTTTTCCAAAGCGACCAGCGTCCGCTCGATCAATTGGCTCTTTTTCTCCTCATATTCCTGACGGGTCAAATGAGCCCAATCCTTGAACCGGGCATTGGTCGACGACACAATGGAGTACATGTTCAATCCCGGCCGGATTCCCGGATAATAAAAACTGAACGTCCGGCTGGTGGTTTCCGGCTCCAGGAGAGACTCCGAACTGAATTCCTTTTCCTGGGAGGTGAACAGCAGGTCGCCGACATTATCGATCTTCTCTCCCTTTTTGATCCCGATATACACTTGGCAACTGCTGTCGCTCAACCGGACTTTTTTGACTTCCGCGAGAAATTCCGGCGTGAAATGTTCGTCCCCGGTCAATTTGTGAATCGTGCTCAACAGGTTCGAATTGGATAAAACGGTTTTGGCGGGAATCATCCGGCCTTGCACCTCCACGCCGCGAACGGTTTTATCGGCATCCACCACGATGCGGTTGACCAGGCAATGGGTGCGGATATCCACACCGTTTTTCAGTAATTCCTTTTTCATCTTCTTGATGAGTTCGCTGGTGCCGCCTTTGAAGGTGTACACACCCTTGCCCATGAAATTGGAAAACACGATGCCGTAGGTGATCGCCGGGTCGTCCAGGGTGGAGCCGTTGGCGTAGGTGATCGGTTCCATCAGCATGCGGTGGACATCGGTCCGGCCCGGAAAAAATTTCTCGAACAATTCGCGGGTGGTCATCGACAGGTCGTCGTAAAAATTCATCGCCCGCACGGTTTTGAAAAAATCGTCGATAGTTTCCTTGACGATCCCGAACTGTTCGCGCATCACGCGGGTGAAATCATTTTTATCGAAATTGGTCCAGAAGGAGAATTGCGGGTTGTCGAAGCGGATGTTCTTGAGGCGGATGATGGAGTCGGCGATTTCCTGGGTCCAGTACTTGCGGCAGGTCTTGATCATGCCGGTAGGGAAGCCGTGCAGGGAAATATCCAGAATATGGCCGCCCTTGCGTTTGAACCAGGTGGCCAGTCCGCCCAGATTGTAATGATGCTCCAGAATGAGGACCTTGTGCCCCAGTTTGGCCAGTTTGTTGGCGGCGGTCAGGCCCGCCAGCCCGCTCCCGATAATGATCGTATCGTACGCTGATTTGATACCTTTCAGCCAGTCTTTAGCCATCAAATTCTCCCATATGCGGATTTGGCGTCCTCCTGCAGGACATGCAGGTTGGCCATTGAAATTCCGCTCAGTGTCGCACCAATAATACCCAAAAATCCCTGATCTGTCCCACAAATAAATAAGTTTTTTACGGGCGTCAGCCCACTTTTTACTTTCTTGGGGGAACCGTAGACGGCGCCGTTGAGGTGGCCCGTATACTTGAAAATGGTCTTGGGTGTGAATGAATCGACATATATAACATGATCGCGGAAATCGGGGAAATATGTCAACAACGCATTCACCCCCCGGTCCCGGTATTCCCGTTTGGCGGCGCGGTAATCGGAGCGCGCCAGGCCATCCCACAGGCTGAAATTAGCCTGGTTGGTGATGCGGATCATGCCCTCGGACGCGGGTTCCGGGTACTGAAAATTGTTGGGACAGCACAACACACCGCTGGTGACGTCGGTCAGCCCCTCCGGTACCCGGTACCGGAAACGCGGCTCGGTGCTGTAAAACACGATACTGGAGTCATAGCCCACCTCCTTCGGCAAACAGTCCATTACGAACAACGACTCCATGAACGACATGCGGCCGATTTCCAGGCCGGATTCTTCCACCAACCGGGGCCGGCACAGGCGCAGGGTCTCGACATATCCGGCGGAGGAGATCACCTTGTCCGCCGTCAGCGTTTCGCCGTTTTCCAGATGGACCGACCGCAGGATGCCGCGGGTGTGCTCGATGGCTTCCACCCCGGCGCCCATGCGGAGTTCCCCGCCGAGATTGCGGTACTTTTCGACCAGCAGATTCAGGATATAGGGCATGCCCCCCACGGGTTTGGCGAAGCCCTCCATAAAGATGCTCTTGAACATGATCACGAACTGGTAGAAATCCATGTCCCCCTCCGACGCGCTACCGTAATACATGAGCGGGCAGTACAGCATGTCGATCAGCATGGGATCGGACAGGCAACTCTCCACTACCTGGCGCGAGGGAATACGTTGATTGTCGTTGAGGTCGAGCTCGTTGAATTCGCGGATGCGGGCGAGCAGTTTCTGAAATCCGTCCACCTGGGAAGGAAACTGCTCCGCCACCTCCTGCTCGAACAGCCCGAACTCGTTGCTGAACCTGAGCGCCTTTTCGGGGAAGCGGATCCCGGAGACCTCCTGCGGGCACAGGCGGAAATCGTCATGCTTGAACCGCAACTGCCTGAGAAGCTTGGCCAACGGAGAGCTGCGTACACCCCTCGGCGTGTAATTGGTCATCGCGTGCAGGCCGACGTCGAACGTCCGGTGCTTGCGGATATAAAACGAATTGAGGCCGCCGACTTCGACGTGCTTCTCGACGATCAGCACCTTTTTGTCGAATAGCGCCAGGCGAATGCCCGCGGCCAGTCCGGACAGACCGGAGCCTATGATAATGACGTCATAGTTCATGGGCTAGATTGTACTGGAGGCTGGGGATCAAGTAAACCGCCGGGGCGGTAGGGGTCGGTATCGAAAGAGGAAGGCCGGGAAGCTCCCGGAGGTGTCAACTGACCAGTTCGTGGTCCTTCAGGCGCGGAAACAGGTACTTGACACAGCTCGTCATCGACACCAGTTCCTGGTAGTCTTGTTCCGGCACCTCCAAGTTGAAGCGTTTGCGCAATTCCATCACGATGTCGAGGAAATCCATCGAGTCCAGATCGAACTGTTCCCGCAGGTTTTCATCGTCGTTAATGGAGCCTAAATCTTCGTCCGGAGCAATGTCGGAGATGATATCGAGGACAGCTTGTCGTACTTGTTCCCTGGTCATTCAGCGCGTTCTCCTAAAACCTGATGTTAGGGTAAAACTCCCTGAATTTCAATACTATTTTTGATATTTGCGGACGATCAAAACGGAGTTGATACCGAACATTCCGAATGAATTGTTCATGATAATATTCACCCCATCCAGCCGCTCCGGAGTGTTCGCCACCAAGTGGTTGAGCCGGCATTCCGGGTCGATCTCGTCAAGGTTGATGGTCGGGTGGACATAGCCGTCCTCAAAAGCAGGCAGGTTGCCGGTCAGCTCCAGAGCGCCCGCCGCTCCCATGGTGTGGCCGATATAACTCTTTGTATTATTGATCCTTGTCCGGCCATCCATACCGAACACCTGGCGCACCGCTATGCATTCCTGGATATCGCCCAGCTGAGTGGCCGTGGCGTGGGTGTTGAGGATGTCGATATCCTCCGGCTGGAGACCGGCCCGGTCCAGCGCCAGCCGCATGCACTCGGCCTGGCGGTTCGGCTCCGGCAGGATATAGTCGAAAGCATCTGAATTACTTGCGTATCCGAAAATTTCCCCGTAGATTTTGGCACCCCGCGCCTCGGCTTCGGGCAGACGTTCCAAGATATAAATGCACCCGCCTTCCGAACAGACGATGCCGTTACGGTGTTTGTCGAACGGGCGGCTGGCTTTGGTCGGGTCCTCGTGCTCCGCCAGGGCACCCTCGCTTTTGAAGCTGGCGAAAATACCAAAAGTGTGAATGCTTTCCGAGACACCCCCGACCAGCGCCCGGTCGACCTCGTTCAGCCGCAGCATCTGGGCCCCCTGGATGATGCCCAGGTTGCCCGCCGCGCAGGCCGCGCCGATGGAGTAATGCGGCCCGGTGATGCCCATGTTGAGCGTCACCTCGCCCGGCGGATTGTTGGCCACCGTCCGCGGGTTGTGGTGGTGCGACCAGTACTTGATGTCGTAGCCGTACTGGCTGATGGCGAACACCTCGTTTTCAGTTTCGACGTTGCCGTGCTCGGTGGTGCCGAGGTAAACGCCGATACGCGACTTGTCGACCGTATCGAAGGCGATGCCGGAATCGGCTATCGCCTCCTGGGCACAGTAGATGGCAATCGACCCCGCCCGGGTGCCGCGGCGCAGGCTCTTCTTCTTCTGATACTTGAGCTCGTCGAAATCGCACACCCCGGCCACAACCTCGCCCATGTAGCGCGTCTCGAAGCGGATGACCCCGGATTTGCCTTCGAGCAGATTCTTGCGGAACTCAGCCAGCGAGTTGCCGTTGGGGGCTGTCAGGCCGATTCCGGTAATGACAATACGGTCCTCACGCCGCATAAAGAAGATCCATTATAAAAAGTGTCGGGGATGTATTGGACTCAAACCCGGGGCGGGTCAGCGATGAAAAACAAAGCGAAGCCACAACTTTGGAAACAAAAAATTTACCATAATTAACGGGCTTTGGGAAGGGGCTCAGGGAAGATTGAAAGGCCTGGAAGGCTCTGGTTGAGTTAAAAAGGATTGGGGCCGGATGCATTGAATTTGGCCTCCTTGGGAGCAGGGGAACTGGTAAAGCCCCAAAGAAACAAGCATTTCCGGGGTTGGGGGTCTATATTATTGTAATGTAGGACAGTTGGGGGGGCATCGCTGGAAGGGCCTGTGAAGCCGCAACCCTGAGGGGTTCCGCCGGGCTCCTTTCAAAGGAGGTGTCCCATGGGATTGACCTATGACGTTTTGAAAACCAAGGTGAAAACCGAAGGCAAGTTCACGCTGGAAGAGCTGATGTGGATGCTGGACAAGATGAAGGAAATGGACCGCGTCCTCGATTCGGTGAAAACCACCACCGACGAGCGGTTGAGCCGGATTGAAGGCCAGGGCGACGACCACATTCCCGGCGGTATTTAACCGGGCCCGCGTGACGCTGGGCAGAGGTCCTCCGCTGGTAATTTAAAACCGTGAATTACGCTCGACCAGCCACTCTTGCCGTCAACCATCAGCAAGTTTCCTCCCTCACTGGAAAGTCAGCCCGTTCCCCCTCCGGGGAGGAGACCGATTAAATTTTTTCCACCAAAGCCACCGCCTCGGCGGCGATCCCTTCTTCGCGGCCGGGGAAGCCGAGCTTGTCTGTGGTGGTGGCCTTGACATTCACCTGCGCGGGTCCTATCGCCAGCGCCTTGGCGATGTTCTGTTTCATCCGGTCGATGTAGGGTGCGAGTTTCGGTTGTTGCGCCACAATAGTGGCGTCGGTGTTACTGATTTTATACCCCCGCTCCTTCACCACCTGTCCGACTTTTTCAAGAAGCACAAGACTGGAGATATCTTTCCATTGCGGATCGGTATCGGGGAAATAACGGCCGATATCCCCGGCGCCCACCGCACCCAACAATGCGTCGCAGATCGCATGGCACAGCGCGTCGGCGTCACTATGGCCGTCGAGACCCTTGTCGTGCGGAACCTCCACCCCGCCGAGGACCAGTTTGCGTCCCTCCACCAGGCGGTGCACATCGTATCCATTACCGATTCGAAATGAACTCATAGAGATCAATGGTCCACAGCAATGTCACCTTTCGACAGGCTCAGGGTGACCATGGTTTTGATTATTGGAGTTAAACCGTTTCCCGTCTACAGGGCAACTGTAATCAGTTTGCGGGTTTCTTCGCGGGCCCACCGGTCGGCTTCCAGGACATCCTCGATGGTGTGGACCGGCCGGGTCTGGTGGTTGTGCATGGCCATGCGAATCATCTCGGGAATATCTTTATACGGGATCTCTTCGTCGAGAAAAGCCTGCACGGCGATCTCGTTGGCGGCGTTGAGCACGGCGGGCATGGTCTGGCCGATGTTCATCGCGTCCTTTGCCAACTGCAGACAGGGGAACCGCTTGGTGTCCGGCGGCTCGAAGGTCAGCTTGGCCAGCGCCGACAAATCCAAGGACGGCAGTTGGCAATCGATCCGGTCCGGATACGACAGGGCATAGGCGATGGGCACACGCATATCGGGAATACCCAACTGCGCGATGATCGACGTGTCTACAAACTCGATCATCGAATGCACAATGCTCTGCGCGTGCACGATGATATCCACCTGGGTCTCCAGTCCGAACAGCCATTTGGCCTCGATATACTCGAGGCCCTTGTTCATCATGGTGGCGGAGTCGATGGTGATCTTGTCGCCCATGTCCCAGTTGGGATGGTTGAGCGCTTGCTTGACCGTCACGTGCTCCATCTGCTCCAGCGTAAAGGTACGGAACGGTCCGCCCGAGGCGGTGAGGATGATGCGTTTGATGCGGTCGCGATTTTCGCCGTTCAACACCTGCAGAATGGCGCTGTGTTCGCTGTCGACGGGGATGATATCGCATTTGCCCTGGGCCGCCCTGAGCACCAGTTCGCCGGCGACCACCAGGGTTTCCTTGTTGGCGAGGGCCAGGGTTTTCCCGGCTTCCACCGCGGCGTAGGTGGGCACCAGTCCGGCGCACCCGACTACTCCCGAGACGACCAGGTCGACTTCCGAAAGGGTGGCGACCTGTACCGCTCCCGCCTGACCAGTGACGATGTCCACGTCCTGATCGCCGAGCAGTTCGCGCAGTCTTCCCAGGCGCGACGGGTCGTGCAGGGAAATCATTTTGGGTTTGAATTTTCGGGTTTGCTGGGCGAGCACTTCGACATTGCTGCCCGCGGCGAGGCCCCAGACTTCGAATCGATCGGGGTTGCGGTCAATCACATCCAACGTGTTGACGCCGATGGAACCGGTGGAGCCCAGGATGGAGATTTTTTTCATAAGCGCTTGTGGTCGAATAACTCGCTAGTATCAAATCAGTCGCAGAACCAATACCCAACCTTACACAAATATAAAAGGACCCTGATCCCAGGCTCACAAAAACAGTTCATGATAAATATAGAAGGCGGGGCCGGCAAACATCAGGCTGTCCAGCCGGTCCAGTACGCCGCCATGACCCGGAATCAACGAACCGGAATCTTTGACACCCGCCCGGCGTTTGAACAGGGACTCGGTGAGATCTCCTATTTGCCCCATGGTACCGCAAATCAGGGCGGCAATCAAACAGTGGCTCAGGGGAAGCGTCCCAAAAAACAGATATTTGGCCGCCAATCCGCCGGCGACGCTGGCGGCCAGTCCGGCCACCGAACCGGCGACTGTTTTGCCGGGACTGATCTCGGGTGCAAGTGGGGTTTTTCCAATATTTTTCCCAACGTAGTAGGCGACGATATCCCCGGTCCAGATCACCATAAACAAAAAAAACAGGATGTGGTTGCCGTGCTCCATCCCGCGCAGCAGGATGAAATAGCTCATCAGGCCGGACACATAAACTACACCCAAAAGTGAATAGGCCACCTGATGGAGTGCGTCCTCCAGAGCGGAACGGGACGCGTACCATGAGATGAACAGGGAGATGAGACATACGGCCAGCCAGACCAGATAATAATCATTCCGGTAAAAACAGAACACCAGCAACAGGCACATCCCGCCGCCGACTATCGGATTGAAGGTAATCCCGATTGTCCGGATCAACCGAACGTATTCGACCCATCCCGCCAGCACGGCGGCGGTCACCAGAACCGCAAACAATTCCAGTGAGCCGTATTGGACAATCCCCAGCACCACGGGAATCAGGACCAGCCCGCTCAATACGCGCTTCACCCGGCCATCTCCGGTTTTAAATCAAAAGCGGGATTCATGGGGGGTTTCATAAGAGTGCGTTTTGGGGATTCGTTTGAGACAACGGTCAGGCTTTGACGATCTGGTCGCCGATCATGCCGAAGCGCCGTTCCCGGTTCTGGAAGTCAATGATGGCTTTGAGCAAATCGTCTTCCGTAAACTGCGGCCACAACACCTGCGTGTAATGCAATTCCGTGTAGGCCATCTGATAGAGGAGAAAGTTGCTGATGCGTTTTTCGCCGCTGGTGCGGATCAACAGGTCCGGATCGGGCAGATCATGGGTGTACAGGCAGCTTTCCATCACCCGAAAATCGATGTCCTCAATCGGGAGGACGCCCTCCTGCACCTGCTTGGCGATTTTCCGGACGGCGTCGATGATCTCCTGCCGTCCGCCGTAACTCAACGCCAGGGTCAGCACCAAACCATCGTTGTCGCGGGTATAGTCTTTTGCACGGCGGGCGAGTTTTTGGATGGCCGGCGGCAACTCGTGGATGCGGCCGATGGTGTTGAACCGGATGTTCTCCCGTTTCATGCGTTCCAGTTCCCGGTTCAGGTACTGGTCCAGGATTTTCATGAGCGCTTCGACTTCAGTGCGGGGACGGTTCCAGTTTTCGTCGGAGAACGAGTACAGGGTCAGCGCCTCGATGTGCATTTCGGTGCACAGGGTGACGATTTTATCGACGGTTTTGACGCCGCGGCGATGACCCTCCACGCGCGGGAGCCGGTTCTTCTGGGCCCAGCGCCCGTTGCCGTCCATGATGATGGCGATGTGGCGGGGTAGGCGCTTGGGGTCGATTTGATCCATTAACGCGGCATCGGGCAAGGCGGGAACTCCATGCACTCGGATTGATTCAGCACCGGGGTCCGGCAAACGCCCGGGCTCCGGGTATTAGCTTATCAATATTATAGGCCAATCCTCAACCTTCCAGAACATCTTTTTCCTTGCCCTGAACGATCTTATCCACCTCCGAGATATGCAGGTCGGTGGTTTTCTGGATACTGTCGTGCCCCTTGCGCTCTTCGTCCTTGGAGATGGCATGATCCTTTTCCATTGCCTTGACTTTGTCGTTGAATTCGCGCCGGACGTTGCGGATGGCGATTTTGCAGTCCTCACCGTATTTCTTGACCAGCTTGGTGAGCTGTTGACGGCGCTCCGTGGTCAGCGGGGGGATGGTCAGCCGGATCATTTTGCCGTCGTTGGAAGGGGTCAGGCCCAAGTCGGACGCCTGGATGGCCTTTTCGATCGTCGCGAGCATGGAGACGTCCCAGGGAGCAATGGTGATGGTTTTGCTGTCGGGCACACCCAGCGTCGCGGTTTGCGCCAGCGGCGTGGGGTTCCCGTAATAATCCATTTTGATGTCCTCCACCAGAGACACCGAGGCGCGCCCGGTCCGCACCTTGCCCAACTCGGTATGCAGGTGGTCGACGGAGACTTTCATTTTGCGTTCCGAATCTTTGAGCAGGTCGTCCATAATCAATTCGTCCCAACGGTGGTTCCTATTTTTTCTCCCAGGAGGGCCCGCTTGATGCTGCCCCGCTGCCGGACGTTGAAGATCACCATCGGCAGTTTGTTGTCCATGCACAACGACACCGAGGTGGCATCCATCACCTTCAACCCTTTGTTCAACAGATCGATGTAGGATAATTCGGTGAACTTGGTCGCCTGGGAATCTTTCATGGGATCGGCGGAGTACACGCCGTCCACCTTGGTGGCCTTGAAGATCACCTGCGCCTCGATTTCAATAGCGCGCAGGGAAGCCGCGGTATCGGTGGTGAAATAGGGGTTACCGGTGCCAGCGGCAAAGATCACCACCCGGCCCTTTTCCAGATGCCGGATCGCCCGCCGCCGGACATAGGGCTCGGCGACCTGACGGATGTCCAGAGCGGTCAGCACCCGCGTCGGGACGCCCTGGCCTTCCAGCGCGTTTTGCAGGGCAAGCGAATTGATCACCGTGGCCAGCATGCCCATGTAATCGGCGGTCACCCGTTCTATTCCCAGGGCGGCAGCGGCGGCGCCGCGCAGGATGTTGCCGCCGCCAATGACGATGGCGATCTCGACTCCCAGGTTCTTCGCTTCCGCGATTTCCACGGCAATGGCGGTCAACGCCGACTGCTCGATGCCGAACCCGCCGTCTTCGGCCGCCACGCTTTCGCCTCCCAGCTTCAGCAGCACCCTATCGTAAATGGGCTTATCCAAAGGAACCTCCCTGTGGTTTAACGGTTGATTTCAAAACGCGAAAAACCACCCACCGTGATGTTCTCTCCCAGCTTGGCGATCTTTTGCTTGATCAGTTCCTGGATGGTCAAATCGCCGTCCTTGATGTAGGCCTGATCCAGAAGGCAGTTCTCTGCAAAGAATTTCGACATCTTACCGTCGACGATCTTGACGATGATGTTTTCCGGCTTGCCGGCTTCGGTCGCCTGGTGAGAGAAAATCTCCCGCTCCTTGTCCAGCACATCCGAGTTGATGTTATCCCGGGATGTGAACCGCGGTTTGGCCGCGGCAATGTGCATGGCGATATCCTTTAACAGCTCCCTAAACTCATCGGTGTTGGCGACAAAGTCGGTTTCGCATTTGAGCTCCAGCAGAACCCCGACTTTGTTCCCGGCATGAATATAGGAACCTATCGCGCCGTCGCCGGTGCTCCGGCCACCTTTTTTATCCGCTTTGGCTATGCCCTTTTTACGCAGGCAAGTGATGGCTTCTTCGATATCGCCCTCTGTTTCCTTCAGCGCGTTTTTACATTCCATGATGCCCGCTCCGGATTGCTGGCGCAGCGTTTTAACCATTTCAGCTGTTACTTCCATTCTTTATTGTCTCCTATGTCGAAATGCTCGATTCGTTCCGTCGGCGGCAGGGTGGTGACCCGCCATCGCCTCCACTCGCGTCTCCGCCAGGATACCGGGCGCGATGAACCCCGATGACAGGCGCATCCGTGGCCAGCACTCGCTGCCGTTCAAAATCATTATGTGTGAAAAAAGGATATCCCCGGACCCGGGCAGGACCCCGCCGTTTCCTCAGGCTGTAACCGCGTTTTCCTCAGCGCTCTCATTGGAATCCGCATCCGGCTTCGGCTCCGCATCCGGCTTCGCTTCCGGCTTCGGCTTCGCTTCCGGCTCAGGCAGGCGGGCGGTCTCCGCAGCGGCGGCCTTTTTCGGCGACGGCTTGGGCGGCGTCTCTTTTTCGGCGGCAGCTTCCTTTTTGTCCTTCTGGGTGGCCTTGTATATTTCCTGACCTTCGATGCAGATATCCGCGATGCAGCCGGCAAACAGGCCGATCGAGCGGATGGCGTCATCATTTCCGGGGATCACGAAATCGATCCCGTCCGGATCGCAATTGGTGTCGACCATCGCCACCACCTTGATGCCCAGCTTGATCGCTTCGGCTAAAGCGATGCGTTCCTTGCGGGTGTCCACGATGAACATCGCTTCCGGTAACTCCGTCATGCGTTTGATGCCCCGCAGAAATTTGTTGAGCTTGGCGATTTCCTTGCGCTTCTGCTGGGCTTCCTTTTTATTAAGCTGTTCGAACTGGGTTTCCTCCTCCAGCCGCTCCAGGTCCAGGAGGCGCTGGATACTTTTGCGAATGGTGGCAAAGTTCGTGAGCGTGCCGCCCAGCCAGCGTTGGTTGACGTAATACATCCCGGCCCGGGTCGCTTCTTCGGCGATCAAATCCTGCGCCTGCTTTTTGGTCGCCACAAACAGAATCTTTTTGCCCTGTTGCGCTATGCCCTTCAAATATTTTTCCGCTTCCCTGAAATGAATCAGGGTTTTCTGGAGGTTCACGATATGGATGCCGTTGCGCGCCCCGTAGATGTACTTGCTCATTTTGGGGTTCCAGCGCGCGGTCTGATGACCAAAATGCACCCCGGCCTCCAGCAGTTGATTCATGGTAATTTCGGACATGCGTTCTCCTTCAATGAGTTGGGTTCGATCCTCCGCCCCCTTCGTCCCGGCACAGAAACCTTGCGGTCACCCCTGATCCGGTCCAGCGGCGTGAGAGTTAACTAATTGTAAAATAGAACTTTACAGTGCCTCCGGCACAATGTAGAGCTGTGGCGATAGATTATCACAACCCCCCTGTGGAGGCAAGCGGAATGACGGGCGGAAGGTTTTTAAATAGAGAGGTTTACCCTGGTCGTTGCAGGAAATTGAGATTTGTCTGCGAAGTTAGCGAGGGCTTCGTCTTTGGGGCCCGGCGAATTTTCCTCCAGGCGTAGTCAGGCCGGTTAGTCGTCGCAAGACATGATAAAGAGGGGTTTGTTTTCGAAATTCCGGTAGTCGGGGCGCAGGCGCTCGGTATGGTAATGCTTCTCGATGTTCACCCGTTTCCTGCTGGCGGTGACTTCCTTTAAATCGACATCTTTGTACTTGCCGTCGCGCACAGCCACCAGCCGTCCGCTCTTGCCCGCCATGAGCAGGTTGAGCGCCATGTTGCCGTAGGCGACCGGAACGATGGAGTCGATTGCGTCCGGTTGACCCGATCGCACCAGATACCCCAGGCGCTGGCTGATAATGCCGACTTTCTCGCCATGGTTATACTTCGAAGACAAGTGCTTGAGGCGCGCCGCCACCTGTTCGCCGATGCCGCCCAGTTTTTGATGGCCATACGCGTCAGTTTCCTCGCCTTCAAACACTCGGTCTCCCTCGGCGAACAGGGCGCCTTCGGACACGATGACGCTGGAATACTGGCTGGGATTCCTCCGCCGGTCTTCGGCCAGGAGTTCGGCCAACAGTTCAATATCGAAGGGGTGTTCAGGAATCAGACACCGGTTGCAGGCCCCGGCCACGGCGGGCAGAAGCGCGGTGAACCCGGCGTAGCGGCCGAACGCCTCGATCACCAGAAACCGTTCATGCGACCCGGCGGAGGTGCGCAATTGATTGGACAGTTCAATCGTACGCGTCACGCAGGTACTGAACCCAAGACAGTAATCGGTACCGGCCACGTCGTTGTCCATGGTTTTGGGAATCGCCACCACGGGGCACCCCTCCCGATGAAGGCGCACGGCATAACTCAAGGTGTCGTCGCCGCCGATGGGAATGAGATGATCGATACCCAGGTGATCCAGGTTTTGAATCACTTCCGGCGTCAGGTCGTTGATCTCCTGCGCATACGTCTTCTGAAGGTGCACAGGCACATCGTTTTGTTTCACCTTGGAGGGGTTGGTGCGTGAGGTGTGAAGGAACGTGCCTCCGGTGCGGCCCACCTTGTTGACGATCTGGCCAGTCAACACCTGGCAGTAGTCCTGCTCTTCCACCGGGCGGTCGCGGTCGATCCGGATCATCCCTTCCCAACCCTTGCGGATGCCCAGCACCCGGTAGCCTTCACGCTGGGCGCGCAGGGTGATGGCGCGAATCGCCGGATTGAGTCCCGGCACATCCCCCCCGCCGGTCAATATGCCAATGGTGCCTTTGACTGAAGCCATATTTTCTATCTGCTTTTATCGATGGTTATTCTTGACTTTCAGGAGTGGCGACCAGATCGTAATCCAGCGCACCGGTGATGCGGACGGCAACGAGGTCGCCCGGTGCCGCCTCGCACTGTTCGAGAATGACCTGCCCGTCGATGTCCGGTCCCTGAAACGGCAGACGGCCCAGCATGAGCAGACCGTCGTCGCCCAACCCCTCCACCAGCGCCGGATGGGTCTGCCCGATGCGTGCCTTGTTGTTGCGGAGGACGATGTCCCTTTGCGCGGCCATCAATCGATCGCGCCGCGCTTCGCCTACCGCCGGGTCGATCTTGCCGTCATAATCGAACGCCGTGGTGCCCGGCTCGTCGGAATACGCGAACACGCCGACGTGATCGAACTCGACCTCGTTCACAAAATCGAGCAGGTGCTGGAAATGCGCGTCGGTCTCGCCGGGAAATCCGGTGATGAAAGTGGTGCGCAGAGCGACACCGGGGATGCGCGCGCGCAACTGGTCGACCATCTCCCTGACGCCCCGCTCCGTCTCCTGCCGCTTCATGTGCTTCAGCATGAAATCGTGCGAGTGCTGAAGCGGTACGTCGATGTATTTGCAGACCTTGTCGATACCTTGCACGGCGTCCATCAATTCCGTGGTCAACACCGTCGGGTAGTTATAGAACAGGCGCATCCAGTCGACGCCTTCGATTTCCGCCATCGCTTCCAACAATTCGATCAGACCGCGTTTCATACCGAGGTCGTAGCCGTAGAGCGTGGTGTCCTGCGACACGAGATTGATTTCCCGCACGCCCCGCGCCGCCAGTTGCCGGACTTCGGCGAGAATGGAATCCGCCGAGCGGCTCTGAATCGGTCCGCGCAGTTTCGGGATGATGCAGAACGCACATTTGTTGGAGCATCCTTCCGCAATTTTGACATAGGCGAAATAAAACGGGGTGGTCACCGCCCGGGCGCCGTAATCTTCAAAATACTGCGCGGGCTCGTGCACGTGGTTGCGCTGTTGGGAAGGGCCGGATCCGTTCAGCAGATGTTTCAAAAGGGGGTACTGTTTGGTGCCGAGCAGGTGATCAATTTCCGGAATCTCTTTGAGCAATTCTTCAGGATGGCGCTCGGCCAGGCATCCGGTGACGATCAACTGCTGGCACCGGCCTTCGGTTTTGTACCCGGCCATTTCCAAAATGGTGTCGA
>SMUY01167303.1_pt1 | contig 28896 bp, 23 predicted proteins | sample 2456441 | NCBI WGS metagenome assembly SMUY01 (sample SAMN11095931, study PRJNA526329) | marine sediment metagenome | biome: Marine sediment; feature: Surficial sediment; material: Deep marine sediment; isolation source: Hadal surficial sediment | place: Pacific Ocean | collected 2014-11 | depth...
CAACTCGTTGGCCAGGGCTTCGAGTTGTGACTCGGGTAGCTTGCGCAGGTCAGCCGGCGAGTCGATGCGCTCGAGGAGGGGGAAAGGGCTTCTTTTGCTCATTTCTTGTGGCGTTTTCCCGACAGACCTGCTTCCTGACGACTCGACGCGGTATGGGATTCGGCACCAGCGCTCTTCCGGTCGCGATGCTTGCATTACGTGGGGCGAAAGTGCCAAACTAAAAGGCTTAGAGTAGCGCAGGGTATCATATACCTCGCCCAGGCTCGCGTGTTCCCGGGGTGCGCGGACCGTATCGTTAAACAAGCACGTCAAACAAGCAAGCAGGAGTCGAGCATGGGCGTTCCGTTGAAGCAGCAGATCAGCCTGGGGCTGTATATCTTGGGTAAGAAGCTGCGGCGCCACCAGCGCTATCCCCTGGTACTGATGCTGGAGCCACTTTTTCGATGCAATCTGGCCTGCTCCGGTTGCGGCAAGATCGACTATCCCGACGAAATTCTCGACAAGCGCATCAGCGTTCAAGAGGCCATGGACGCCGTCGACGAGTGCGGCGCGCCGGTGGTATCCATCGCCGGCGGCGAACCCCTCATTCACAAGGAAATGCCGCAGATCGTCGAAGGCTACATCCGCAAGAAGAAATACATCTATCTGTGCACCAATGCGCTTCTGCTGAAGAAGCGCATCAAGGATTACACGCCATCCCCGTATCTGACCTTTTCCATCCACCTGGACGGCAACCGCGATCGTCACGATGCCTCCGTGTGTCAGGACGGCGTATTCGAGCGCGCTATCGAGGCCGTGCGTCTTGCCGGGGAAAAGGGCTTTCGCGTTACCGTCAACTGCACGTTGTTTCAGGGCGAATCAGCGGAGGAAGTCGCGAATTTTTTCGACCACGTCAACAGCCTCGGCATCGAGGGGGTGACAGTGGCCCCGGGTTTCAGCTACGAGCGCGCGCCTCAGCGGGAGGTGTTTCTACAGCGCAAGAGCAGCAAAGAGCTGTTTCGCCATATTTTCCGTCTCGGTAAGGGCCGCGGCTGGACATTCAATCATTCGAGCCTGTATCTGGACTTCATCGCTGGCAATCAAAACTATGCATGCACGGCCTGGGGAAATCCGACGCGCAACGTCTTCGGTTGGCAGAAACCCTGCTATCTGCTGGTGGGCGAGGGTTACGCGCCGACATTCAAGGCGCTGATGGAGGAGACGGATTGGGACAGCTACGGTGTCGGGCGCAATCCCAAGTGCGGGAATTGCATGGTGCATTGCGGCTTCGAGGCGACCGCCGTCAACGACGCTGTCGCCCACCCGTTGAAGGCGTTGATGGTCTCCATCCGCGGCCCGCGTACCAGCGGTCCCATGGCGCCCGAGCCGCCGATTCTTTATGACAGCCCTGACAGTCAATCCGTCCAGTTGATGGGCGAGGCCGTTTCACAGGACAGGTCTGAGCGCGTGGCCTGATGTCGTTTGGCTGGGCCGTCGGTTGCGCGTTGGCCGCTCTGCTCGCCTGGTTCGCCGTTCTCATTGCGCCCTGGCGGCCATGGAGTACCCGCGAGTGTCTGGCAGCCGGGGCGCCGCGCCAGCGCGAATCCCTCGATGATGTCACGGTTCTGATCCCCGCTCGGGACGAAGCCGAAACCCTGCCGAAAACCCTGGCGAGCCTCGCGGAACAGGGGCCGGGACTCGATATTCTGGTGGTCGACGATCAATCCTGTGATTCCACCAGGGAGATTGCGCAAGGCTCGGGCGTCGCCGGCGTTCGGGTGATCTCCGGTGCCGCTCTGCCTGAGGGTTGGACCGGAAAGGTCTGGGCTCAAGCGCAGGCACGGCCGTTTCTCCACCGTCCCCTGGTGCTGCTGCTCGACGCCGACATCGCTTTGGCACCGGGCCTGATCGCGACGCTCCGGACCAGGCTGCGCGAGCGGCGCCTGGGACTCGCATCGCTGATGGCGGAGCTGCCCATGGAAGGATTCTGGGAAAGATTGCTGATGCCCGCTTTCATATACTTCTTCAAGCTCGTCTACCCGTTTCGCGTCGCCAACTCGCCGAGCAAACGGGTGGCGGCGGCGGCCGGCGGCTGTGTGCTGCTGGAACTTCGGGCGCTGGATGCTGCCGGCGGCTTCGCGTCATTGCGCGACGCCATCATCGACGACTGCATGCTGGCGCGCAGGGTCAAGGATGCGGGCTTTGGTACCTGGATCGGCCTCACGCGATCGGTGACCAGCCACCGGCGTTATCGCGGGCTCGGCGACATTTGGCGAATGGTGACGCGGACCGCCTTCACCCAGCTGCGCTACTCGTGGCTTCTCCTGGCGCTGTGCACACTGTTGATGGTTATTTGTTTTCTCAGCCCGGTGTTGATTGCTTTTTCGCCTGAACCCTCGGCCCGCGCCATTGCCGTGACGGCGTGGTTCTTCATGTGGCTCGCTTATCTGCCGACATTGCGTTTCTATCGCCTGCCGGCAGCATGGGGTCTGCTCATGCCCTTCACCGGACTCTTTTTCCTGATCATGACCTGGGACTCAGCACGCCGATACCTGCTTGGGGAACGATCCGCTTGGCGGGGACGGCGATACGCGGCGGGGCGCGAGAACGTCTCACGGTGATTGCGTGAGGGCCAACGAGCCATCGCCAGCGGATATGCTATAGTCCGCGCCGTGTGATCTGGCGCAAGATGCGAATTACGACGACAATATTTCTGCAGACTTTAATAGCGGGTCTGCTCTGTTTGAGTATGCTGTTGCCGAGCGCCGCAGAAAATTCTGCTGCTGTTGCCACGGTCGACAATCTTCATGCTGCGTTGCTGGACATCATGCGAAATGCGAAATCCCGCGGCTTTGCGGGTCGCCGCGATCGTATCGCCCCCGTCATTCGGGAGAGTCTCGATCTTCCGTTCATTGCGCGCTTTGCCCTCGGGCGTTACTGGAAGGACTTGAGCGCCGGGCAACAAGACGCCTTCGTGGAAGTGTTTTCCCGTTGGACGGTGGTCCACTACGCGTCGCGTTTCGATGGTTATACCAGTGAGCAGTTCAAGACGATTTCCAGCGCGCCGGCGCGACGGAACAGGGAGCTCGTGCGCACGGTGCTCGAGGTCAACGATGATCCGGCGGACAATGTCAGTCTCGATTATCTGCTCCACGAGACCGGCAGCAAGTGGCGCATCGTCAACGTCATCGCCAACGGTGTCAGCGATCTGTCATTGAAACGTGCCGATTACGGCGCGGTAGTGAAAGCGCAGGGTCTGGACAGTCTGATCGCGAAGCTCGAAGGTCAGATCAGCGACCTGGAAGCCGCGTACTGATTGTCAAGAAGCAGAGGCAGGGACAGCATGAATAATACGACCAGTGCCCATCGCCCGCTTACTCTGCTGTTGCTCGCGTTGTTCGTCCTCACCGGCACCGGTTGTGTCAGCGTTCCCGGGGAGCCGGACCCGAACGACCCCTGGGAGCCCTTCAACCGGAGCATGTACGACTTCAACGATGGCATCGACAAGGCCATCATCGCGCCGGTCGCCGATGTATATCTCAAAATCCCCGATGGCGGACGCAAGGCCATTCACAATTTTTTTGTCAATCTCACCTATCCGACGACCGTCATCAACCAGTTTCTGCAGGGAAAGTTCGAGCGCGGATTCGAAGACACCATGCGCTTTATTTTCAATACGACTTTTGGTCTTCTCGGCTTCATCGATATTGCCGGGCCGACCGGCCTCGGGCGCCACGACGAGGACTTCGGCCAGACTTTCGCCGTGTGGGGCATTCCCTCGGGGAATTTCGTCACGCTGCCGGTTCTCGGTCCGAGGACGGTACGCAGCGCCGCCGGCTGGCCCCTGGATTTCCTGACCACACCACTGTTCTGGATCGAAACCGGCGCCGAGTTCATCGCCGTGGCCGGTCTCGGCATCGTCGATACCCGGGCGCGACTGGCGCCGGCGATCAGGTTGCGTGATGAAACCGCATTCGATCCCTACATATTCACGCGCGAGGCATATTTTCAGCAGCGTTTGAATCTCATCTACGACGGCAATCCACCGATCCCGGAGCTGGAGGATCTGGACTTGCTGGACGAGGAGCTGTTGCTGGAGGAAGAAAAGGCCGAGGGAAACATTCCGTAGACGCCAAAATGTGACAGGGCTCACATTCCAGGGCGCCGGGGGACGGTAGCTTCAGCAATGGTCGTCCCGATTACAAACCGTTACCTGGGACCGGCTCATCCGCGGCCAGTCTAGCGTTTCGATATTTCCGAGGGGGTTGGATCGCGTGTCCGCGAGATCTGCGATGCATGATATAAGCGGCGGTATGAAGCCGGGATCCAGTCTCGAGCGGCGCCGGCACGCCCGCTATCCGTTGCAGCTGGCCGCACGCCTGGCGCTGCCCGGGGGGGAAACCCGTTCCTGCCGGATTAGGGATTTCGGCGGCGGCGGCCTGTTTCTGGCCCTCGAGGAAACGGGTAGCGCGCCCATCATCGCCGGCGGCAAGGTGCTGGCCCGCAACGACAAGGTGGTGGTGCGGTTTTCCGGGGAGCGGGGCCCGTCCGGCCTGGCGCAGTACGAGGGCAGCCTGCATTCCATTTCCGCGCCGGTGGCACGGGTACTGCCAACCGGTGTGGGCCTCGCCTTCAGCAATCTCGATGCGCCTTCGGTACAGGCGGTGCGCCAGCTCGTGGCGCTGTTCAGGCAGGCCCGGGCGCCTGCATCCCCGCTCACGGCGGTAGCCCCGGCATCGGTGAAGCCGCCTGCCGCGGTGGTCGGCGACGCCATGCACACGGCCCGTTGCCTGTTGTGGCTGGAACGCCTGATGGGCTCCGCCGACCGTTCTCAAGCGACCGCCGCGGCAATCGCAACCGGCCCGCCGTCGGTGTCCCAGGTGGATCCCACGGCCAGGGAGCTGATCATCGACGCGCTCGTCATCCTGCAGCGCTCGCCGGAATTCCTGGTTCCGGACGAGAACGAGCCCCTGGCCCTGCAGGACCGTCTCATGACCACCTGGGAAGCGGCCGGCCTCAACGTCACCGACGCCGACAGCATCGTCGTCGAGATCGTATCGAAGCTGCTGGATGGCATGCTGGACGATCCGTTGGTCAAACCCGAAATCAAGCATTGCATCCGCCGACTCGCCATCCCGTTGATCAAGGCAGCGCTGCAGGACGGGTTCTTCTTTTTCGCCAATGAGCAGCACCCGGCGCGCCTGGCGCTCAATCGGCTGGGCAGCCTCGAACCGTCGATCATCGGAGCCCACCGCTGGCACGCCACCATCGACCCACTGGTGGATCGGGTGCTTGCCGAATCCGATCAGGGCGGAGCAGTCGACGGCTACGTTCTACGCCAATCCGTATTCAGCGAAGTGCTGCCGCAGCTGGATGCAATCTTCGAGGAGCAGGTCCGGCGTTACGATGAGAGGGTCGCGAACGTGGTGCGCGAGCAATCGAAGCAGGAAACGCTGCTCGATTCACTGCGCACAAGCGCCCCTACCGGGGATACCGCCGGGGCGCACGTCCGTCAGAATCCGCCGCTGGAGCTGCAGCGTTGGCTTGCCCGCGTCGACCAGCTGCAGGCCGGCGACGTGGTGTACCGGCGTCGACGGGGATCCCGGACCGAAAAGCTCAGCCTGGCGATGGTGAGTGGCGACCGCGGCAAATATCTTTTCGTCGACGCCGATGGCAATAAGGCTGACACCGTTACCCGCCAGGAGCTCGCCATGCAGTTCCGCCGGGGTGAGCTGTGGATGGTCGATGCCTCGAAGTCGCCCATCGTGGAGCGCAGCCTGTTCCAAATGCTGAACGGCCTGCACGCACGCATCGTGCGCCAGGTCAGTATCGATGAAGCGAGCGGTCTGCTCAATCGCAAAGGACTGGCAGCGCGTGTGGAGCAGGCATCGAGCGCCGCGGTGACCATGGGATCCAGCCACGTCCTGTGCATACTGGAGCTGGACGCACTCGGAGCCATTATTCAGAAGTGTGGCCAACCGGTCGCCAGCGAGTTGCTGAGAAACTTCGTGCCCGTGCTCGAGAAGCATGTGCGCGCCAGGGGTATCGCGGCGCGACTGCAGGCCGGGCGCTTTGCGGTACTGCTCCACAACTGCACCGTCGACAGCGCCACGGCTGTCATGGAGGGCTTGCGCGCCGAAATGGAGACTTCCCAGTGCAAGTGGCACCAGGAAAACTTCCGCTTGACCATCGGCGTGGGCCTGGTGCCCATCGACGCGCACAGCGCCAGCGTATCGGCGCTCTTCGATGCTGCCGATGCGGCATACAGACAGGCACGGGCAGCGGGCGGCAACCGTGTCCAGACTTACGAGAAACGACCTTCGGCCGGCGACGGTCAGGCGGCGGCCAGCGCGAGGATCAGCAGCGTGCTCGCCAACGGCGGGCTGCAGCTACGCTGCCAGCAGGTGATGCCGATCGGTGCCGACGCGTCGGCGCTGCCCCACTACGAGCTTCTTCTCGGGGTCAAGAACGCCCGCGGCGAGATCACCTTGCCGGGTAAATTTCTGCAGGCCGCGGAAGGTAGCGATCGGATGCCCGAGGTCGATCGCTGGGTTGTTCAGACGGCGCTGCGCTGGATGGCCGACAATTCCGCCAGCGTCGATCGGATCGACGGCTACTCTATCAACCTCTCCGGAATAACACTGGCCGACGAAAGCCTGATCGACTACGTGCGCGGGATGATTGCGGAAACCCGCGTACCGCCCGGGAAAATTATTTTTGAAGTTACGGAGAGCTCCGCCATTGATTCATCGCCGGTGGCCGTGAATTTCATTCACGCGCTGAAGGACTACGGCTGCCGCTTTTCCCTGGACAAGTTCGGCAGCGGGGAAGCGTCCCTCGCGCACCTGGAGGCCTTGCCCATCGATTACGTCAAGATCGATGGCTCATTGGTCAGAGACATCGCCACCGACCCCAGGGATCTGATGGTGGTCAGGTCCCTCAACGAGATCGGCCACTTCCTCGGCAAGAAGACCGTCGCCGAATGCGTCGAGAGTCAGGAGGTGCTGGTGAGACTCCGCCAGATCGGCGTGGACTACGCCCAAGGCTTCGGCATGGAGAAACCGTTTCTGCTCCAATAATCGGCCGGTAGAGCGGCAGCTCTCGGCTTATTCCGTCGTTACGGTATGCGTGTCGTCGGCAAGCGCCGCGCGCATCGTGTGCCAGGCAAGTGTCGCGCACTTGACCCGCATGGGGTATTTCTTGACGCCGGTCAGCACCGTGAGCTTGCCCAGAAACTCGGTCGGCTTCCCGGCTTGCTTCTCTGCGGTCAGCAGCGTGTGTACCTCGCGGAACAACGCTTCCGCTTCGCTGACCGGCTTTCCCTTGAGGGCCTCGGTCATCAGTGAAGCCGACGCAGTAGAGATGGCGCATCCGGCGCCGTCGAAGCCGATGCCCTCGATGACATCGTTTTCGACCCGAAGATGCACCTCGAACTCGTCCCCGCATATGGGATTGAATCCGTGCGCCGAGTGATTTGTGCGCTCTGGTTTCTTGGGGTAGTTACGCGGGTTGCGGTTGTGATCCAGAATCACTTCCTCGTAGAGTTCACGCAGATCTCTCATCGGACGCAGTCCTCCTCGGCTTTCGGAGCCCCTTTTGCCTGGGCGCTGGTTGCCAGGGTATGACCACCTGACACTTCTGGCAAGAAATGCACAAGCCCGGGCACCAATCAATTCGACAGCGTGTACAATTGCCAGGCGGTAATGCGTACAAGCTCTGGAGATTACGAACTATCCGCTATGGCAAGCAACAAGTCGGGACGTCCCCAGTACGTCTACACTATGAATCGCGTCGGCAAGGTGGTGCCGCCCAGGCGCGAGATTTTGAAAGACATTTCCCTGTCCTTCTACCCTGGCGCCAAGATCGGCGTGCTCGGGTTGAATGGCGCCGGCAAGTCGACGCTGCTGCGGATCATGGCCGGTCTGGATACCGACATTTACGGTGAGGCGCGGCCGCAGAAGGGCCTCCGCGTGGGCTTCCTGCCCCAGGAACCGGTGCTGGATGCCGGCAAAGACGTGCGCGGCAACGTCGAAGAGGGTGTCAGCGAGTTGCTCGAATTGCTCGCGCGTTTTGACGCCGTGAGTGCCAAGCTCGCCGAACCCATGGACGACGACAGCATGAGCGCGCTGCTGGCAGAGCAGGGCGAGCTTCAGGATGCCATCGACGGGGCGGGAGGCTGGGACTACGAACGCAAGCTCGACATCGCCGCCGACGCATTGCGCCTGCCGCCATGGGATGCGAGGGTGGCGACGCTCTCCGGCGGTGAACGGCGGAGGGTGGCGCTGTGCAGGCTACTGTTGTCCGCGCCGGACATGCTGCTTCTCGACGAACCCACCAACCATCTGGATGCGGAGTCCGTGGCCTGGCTGGAACGCTATCTCCACGAGTATCCGGGCACCGTGGTGGCGGTTACCCACGATCGCTATTTTCTCGACGACGTGGCGGGATGGATTCTCGAGCTGGACCGTGGCCGGGGGTTTCCCTGGGAGGGCAACTACTCCTCCTGGCTGGAGCAAAAGGAGCAGCGGCTCGCGCAAGAAGCCCGTGAGGAGTCCGCCCATCGGCGCGCCATCCAGGCGGAGCTCGAATGGGTGCGTGCCAGCCCCAAGGGCCGGCACGCAAAGAGCAAGGCCCGGCTGGCACGATTCGAGGAGCTTTCGTCCCGGGAGTTCCAGAAACGCAGCGAGACCAAGCAGATGCACATTCCCCCTGGCCCGCGCCTGGGCGATCTGGTGGTGGAAGCGAAGTGTCTGCGCAAGGGTTACGATGGGCGTCTGCTCATGGACGGCCTGAGCTTCCAGTTGCCGCCGGGTGGCATCGTCGGCGTCATCGGGCCCAACGGTGCCGGCAAGAGCACGCTGCTGCGCATGCTGGTGGGCACCGAGCAGCCCGACGGCGGCGAGTTGCGCATCGGTGAGACGGTCGTTATTGCCTATGTCGATCAAAGTCGCGAAGAGCTGAACGGCGATCACTCCGTATGGCAGGAGATTTCCGGCGGCCAGGACATTTTGGTCGTCGGCAAGACGCAGATTCCGTCCCGGGTCTACGTGGGAAGGTTCAATTTCAAAGGGTCGGATCAGGAAAAGCGCGTTTCGGATCTGTCCGGAGGGGAGCGCAATCGCGTGCATCTGGCCAAGCTTCTGGTCAAGGGCGGCAACCTGTTGTTGCTGGATGAGCCGAGCAATGATCTGGATGTGGAAACCCTGCGCGCCCTGGAAGAGGCTTTGCTGGACTTTCCCGGCTGTGCGGTGATCGTGTCCCATGATCGATGGTTCCTGGATCGTGTCGCGACCCACATGCTCGCCTTCGAGGGCGACAGCCGCGTGACCTGGTTCGAAGGCAACTACGCGGACTACGAGGCCGACCGCCGACGGCGGCTCGGTGCCGATGCCGATCAACCCCACCGGCTCAAGTTCAAGCGCCTCGGCGTTTAAGAACGAATCCCCGCTATAATCGCCGCATGCCGAGCAATGACAAAGTCGATCGTCTCATGGATCGCCTGGACGGGATTCTGGATCGGGTGGAGCGCCTGGCGCCCGCGAATGCGCAGGCACCCGACTGGTCCAGCGCCTACGCGTTTCGCTGGCGAAAGTCCCGCGGCGGCGGCTATATACAGGCGGTAGAGCACCCGCATCAGATTCGTCTAGCCGATCTTCAGGGCATCGATCGTCAGCGCGCGGAGCTCGAGCGCAACACCCGGCAGTTTTTGAAGCGTCTGCCAGCCAACAATGCGCTACTGTGGGGATCCCGCGGCACCGGCAAATCATCGCTGGTCAAGGCACTGGTCAACCAGTATCGCGGTGACGGGCTGCGTGTGCTCGAGGTCGACAAGAATGACCTCATCGATCTCCCCGATGTGGTGGAGGGAATTCAAAACCGGCCGGAGCGTTTTGTGCTGTTCTGCGACGATCTCTCTTTCGAGTCGGACGATTCCAGCTACAAGGCCCTGAAGGCGACCCTGGACGGCTCCGTGCACGCGCCGCCGGAGAACGTGCTCATCTACGCGACCTCCAATCGCCGTCATTTGTTGCCGGAGTACATGAGCGAGAATCTGGACGCCCACCACGTGAACGGTGAGATCCATCACTCCGAGGCTGTGGAAGAGAAAATTTCACTTTCCGAGCGTTTCGGGTTGTGGTTGTCCTTTTATCCCTTCAAGCAGGAGCAGTATCTGGAGATTGTCGGCCACTGGTTGAAGAGCTTCGATGTAAAGGCGGTAGACAGCAAAGCGGTGCGCGCTGCTGCCTTGCAATGGGCGCTGGCGCGCGGCTCGCGCAGCGGGCGAAGCGCCTACCAGTTTGCTCGCGACTGGGCCGGACGCCAGGGGCTCGGCTGAAGCCCTATGAGTCCCGTGAGCAATATCGCCATCATCGGTGGCAGCGGCCTCACCTCCCTCGATGGCCTGGTGATAACCGATCGCGAAGTCGTTCGCACGCCCTGGGGCGAGCCGTCGGGAGCGATCTCCCACGGCACCCTGGGCGGGAAACGGGTCGCTTTTCTCGCCCGCCACGGTTCCGGTCATACGATCCCGCCCCACAAGGTGAACTACCGCGCCAATATCTGGGCGTTGAAAGAGATCGGGATCGAAAGAATCGTGGCGGTGGCGGCGGTGGGCGGCATTCACGCGGCATTCACGCCGGCGATGCTTGCGATACCGGATCAAATCGTCGATTACACCTGGTCCCGGGGCCACACCTTTTTCGAGGACGACCTCTCACAGGTGGTGCATGTGGAATTCGCCGAGCCCTACTGTCCAGAGCTGAGGAAGATGCTGATTCAGGCGGCCGGCCAGGCCCGGGTCGAGGCCCTGGACTGGGGAACTTATGCCACCACCCAGGGCCCGAGGTTTGAAAGCGCCGCGGAGATCGACAAGCTGGAACGCGACGGTTGCCACATAGTGGGCATGACCGGCATGCCGGAAGCCGGACTCGCCCGGGAGGCGGGCTTGCGTTACGCCCATTGCGCAGTGGTCTCGAACGCAGCGGCCGGGCGCGGTGAAGCCACCATCACCATGAAGGACATCCAGAAAAACCTGGAGACCGGCATGCAGTCGGCCCGGGAGTTGCTGGAGAGCTTTCTGCGAGCATTATGACCGGACCTGGCCAGCCCAACCTGCAATTATCAACCGCCGCTACCGCCTGCAGTCGGGGCCGGGGCTAACGAGCTTGGTTGGCCAGCGCTGCTTTCAGCCGCCGTCACCTCGGGCAGCTCCACCGGCCACGCCTCCACCAGCATGCCGAAAAGCGGGTGATCGAGGTAGTGGAGTTCGGCTGAGCGCATGCGCCGGCTTTCGGTAAGGCGAAAGAGTCTAGTCGCCACATCTTCTTCGGCCAGCAGCTGCTCGATGAGTGCCGTGTCCGGGGAATCCGGCAGCGGCAATCCAGCGCTGTCACTGCCAGGCGGGACGGGTGCGCCCGCGTCCCTGTCCAGTGGGCGGTAATAGAGAAGATCGGCTTCGACGTGGAGATAGCGCGCCCGGTGCACCCGCACAGTTCCGTCGAGAGCCGCTTGGCCCGGGTCGCGGGCCACCTGTATGCGTGCCGAGAAGGTCGGCGCATAGCCCGGCTCGTCGAATACCGCCAGTGTCTCGCCGTCCCCGACGATGGGCGTGGCAATGGGTGGCGCGATGGTGCCGAGCGCGGCGTTGTTGTTTCGTACGTGCACCATGCGCGCGTCCTCGGACGCGAACCCTGGCTGAATCCATGCGATATGCAGCAACGGCCGATAGGCGCTGGATTTGTTCAGCCGGTTCCAGGCGTCCTTCAGCCGGTACTCTTCCGGCGGCACCAGCTGAAAGGCACGCGGCCTAGGCGCCGCGGGCGGCGCTTTACTCCCGGTCGCAGGCACCGCTTCGCTTACCCGTCCGTTCGGCGATTCGCCGGAAGGTTCTTCCGGCATAAGGCCCTCCACGCTCAGCTCGACGGCATCGGCGATCTTCGGGAGGCCGGGTTCAGCGGGCCAGGCTTCGGCGTCTCGCCCCTGCTCGCTGGTGCGTTCGAAGACGATAATCTCGACCGCGTACCAGGTCATTTCCTCCTGGCTTTGAGCCTGGGCCCGGGGCGCGGTGGGCAATCCCGAAGCTATCGCCGCGAGAGCCGACAAAAGGAACTGCATGCGTCTACTCATACGCCGTATTCTACACGCGCTCGTCATGCCGCATCACGCATTGAGAGCGCGTCCAACAACCCGTCCAGTGCATCGATGCGAGCGCTGCCGGTTTCGAGATCCATGGAGAAACGTAATTTATCGGTACCGTCGAGCCTATAAATAGCCGGATCATCCTGGATCAACCTGACGATATTCGCCGGATCCACTTGCGGCTTGGCGCCGAAAACGATGCGCCCTCCCTGGCCACCGACATCGACCTTGCGTATTCCGAGCGGTGTCGCTTTGAGCTTGAGCTCCGTAATCTCGAACAGATTGCGAAGCGCTTCTGGAAGAAGACCGAAGCGATCGATCATCTCCACCTTGATCTCATGGATTTCCTCCGCGTTCTTGGCGGTGGCAATCCGCTTGTACATGATCAGTCGCGCGTGCACGTCCGGCAGATAGTCTTCGGGGATCAGGGCTGGCACCTTGAGATCGATTTCCGCACCATGGTCGAGCGCACGGTCGAGCTCGGGGTTGCGTCCGGCTTTTAGCGCCTCTACCGCGCGTTCGAGCAGCTGTGTGTAGAGTGAGTAGCCGACTTCGTGAATCTGTCCGCTCTGCTCTTCTCCGAGGATCTCGCCAGCCCCTCGGATCTCGAGATCGTGTGTGGCCAGGCTGAAGCCAATGCCCAGATCCTCCAGGGACTCGATCGCTTCCAGGCGTTTTACGGCATCGGCGGTCATGGCCCGCTGCTCGGGCGCGATGAGATAGGCATAGGCGCGGTGATGGGAGCGTCCGACGCGACCCCTCAGCTGATGAAGCTGGGCGAGGCCGAACTGGTCCGCCCGGTTGATGATGATGGTATTGGCGCTCGGAACGTCGATGCCCGATTCGATGATGGTGGTGCACACCAGGGCGTTGAATCGCCGGTGATAGAAATCGAGCATCGTGCGTTCGAGATCGCGTTCGCGCATCTGACCATGGGCAATGCGTAAGTCCACCTCCGGGACCAGCTCGCGCAGCTCCCGGGCAATCCGTTCGATACTCTCGACTTTGTTGTGCACGAAATAGATCTGACCGCCGCGGTGCATTTCGCGCAGAAATGCCTCACGAATGAGTGCCCCGTCCCACTGGCGCACGAAGGTCTTGATGGACAGGCGCCGCTCAGGCGGAGTCGCAATCAGTGACATATCCTTAAGGCCCGACAAGGCCAGATTCAAGGTGCGCGGGATCGGCGTGGCGGTCAGGGTGAGCACATCGGACTGCGCGCGCAAAGACTTGAAGCGTTCCTTCTGGCGCACGCCGAAGCGGTGCTCTTCATCGATGATCGCCAGCCCGAGCCGTTTGAAACGGATTTCCGACTGCAATAGACGATGGGTGCCGATGACGATATCGACTTTGCCGGCCGCCAGATCGGCCACCACTGCATCGCGTTCCTTGCGCGAGCGAAATCGGGACAGGTGCTCTACCCGCACCGGCCAGTCCGCGAAGCGATCGGAGAAGGTCTGATGGTGCTGTTGCGCGAGCAGGGTCGTGGGTACGAGCACGGCGACTTGCCAGCCGTCGTGAACAGCGACGAAGGCCGCGCGCATGGCGACTTCCGTCTTGCCGAAGCCCACATCTCCGCACACCAGCCGGTCCATGGGTTGAGCCGACGCCATATCGGCGAGCACCGCGTCGATGGCGGCCTGCTGATCCGGTGTTTCCTCGAAGGGGAAGCCCTGTACGAAGCTGCTGAGCTCGCCCCCGTCGGGATGAAACTGGTGGCCGGGGCGCGCCGCCCGGCGCGCATGACTGTCCAGAAGCTCGGCGGCCACGTCGAAGGCCCGGGAGGCTGCCTTCTTGCGCGCCTTCTGCCACTGAGGGCTGCCAAGCCTGTGCAGCGGTGCGAGATCCGATTCCGCTCCGGTGTAGCGGGAGACGAGATGCAGCGAGGAGACCGGCACGTAGAGCTTGTCGCCATCGGCGTACTCGATGCAGAGAAACTCACCGCTCATGCGTTCCGTGCCGATGGTCTGCAGACCCCGGTAGCGGCCGACGCCGTGATCCTCGTGCACCACGGGCGCGCCGATATTGAGCTCGGATAGATCGCGCACCAGGCTCTCGGCGTCGCGGCCGCTGGTTCGGCGCCGCCGGCGCTGCATGGTGCGCTCGCCGAACAGCTGCGACTCGCTGACGATGGCGATGGCGGGATCCAGTAGCACCGTTCCTTCTTCCAGGGGCGCCACGGTGAGTCCGAGCGGCGCATCGCCTGCCAGAAAATCCGACCAGCTCTCGAAGACTGTTACGACTACACCGTTACTCGAGAGCGTATCGTTCAGTACCTCGCGTCTACCCGGTGTTTCGGCCACCAGAAGCACACGTCCCTGGAACTTGCTCAGAAAATCCTGCAGCACGGCCAGGGGCCGCTCGGCGCGCGCGTCGACGGGCAGAGCCGTGGCAACACGGCTCGCGTAGCGGTGACTGGAGTCGTCGGCGTCGAATCGCCCGATCTGAATTTGCGCATAGGCCTTTAGATTGGCAAATAACGCGTCCACCGATAGAAATACGTCTGTGGGTGCCAGCAGCGGACGCTCACGGTCGTAGCGGCGTTGCTCATAGCGCTCGCCGATCTCGCTCCAGAAAGTCTCTGCGGCATCGTGGCTATCCTCCAGCGTCACCACCAGCGTGTCTTCGTGTAGATAATCGAACAAGGTCGCCGTTCGCTCGAAAAACAGCTTCAGGTAGTACTCGATGCCGGCCGGTGCGAGATTCTGGCTCACGTCCCGGTAGATGGGACAGGCGGTCGGATCGCCCTCGAAGTGTGCCCGCCACTGGCTTCGAAAGCGTGTGATGCTTTCCGGCGTCAAGGGAAACTCGCGCCCGGGAAGCAGGCGGATATCCGTTACCCTGGAAACGGAGCGTTGGGTCTCCGCATCGAAGGTGCGGATGCTGTCGACCTCGTCGTCTAAGAGGTCGATGCGGTAAGGGAATTGACTTCCCATGGGGAAGAGATCCAGCAGTGAGCCACGTACCGCGAACTCACCGTGCTCCATCACCTGGCTGACGCGCCGGTACCCGGCGAGCTCCAGCCGGCGACGCATTTCGGTGAGATCCAGGGTGTCGCCTTGGCTCAGCATCAGGCAGTTGGCGTCCAGGTATTCACGGGGTCCGATGCGCGCCATGAGCGTCGGCACCGGAACGATGAGTACGTGCCTGGCTTGAGACGAGAGGCGCGCGAGCGTGGCAAGCCGCTCTGAGATGATGTCCTGATGCGGCGAGAACACGTCGTAGGGCAGGGTCTCCCAGTCCGGGAAATGAATCAGCGGCGTGTCTCCCACGGCATCGCCGAGAAAGAAACGGATTTCGTCCTCCAGGCGCCGGGCAGCGTCGGCGTCGGGTGCGACAATCATCAGCGGACCGCAGTGGGCAGTTGCGGCACTGGCGATGGCAAGGCCGCGGCTGCTGCCGTAGAGGGACGTCCAGCGCTCGCGCCCGCCCGTCGCCGACGGCAATCGGGGGGCGAGGGCGCTCAAGCTGCTTGGTTCCGACACTTGCGTGATGTGCTGCCGGGCGCCGCCGGCATCCATCGGTGGATTGTCCGGGCAGGCCCGCGCGGCATTCTACCGACCCGGCAGGCCCCGTCAAAGCGCGCGCCGATGACGATGCCGCGCGGGCAGTCGTCCCGGCGGCTGTGACGGGCGCCTCAGCTTCAGGAGCTTGTGGTCGGAAACTCCCCGGCCTGGCCTTTGTCCCATGTTAAGGTGACCGCTGTCTCCCTCGGGGAATTGCCACTACGGGGCCACTACGGGGCCACAATGGACATGCTCGACCTGGCGAAACGGCCAAATCTGCTGCTGACGATCCTGGTGCCGCTGCTCGCCATGGCGGCTTTGTTTCCACACTCGGCGAGCGCCGGCCAGATCGCCTCGGCCGCCTATTTCCACCTCCGCCAGGGCATGTCCGAGAGCGAGGTGCTGGTACGCGCGGGCCCTCCGGATCTGGTCACATCACCGGGAGTGGAGGCCGTGGAGGTGAAGCACGGGTTGGTAGAGCGAGGGGACGACGGCGAGGTGACCTTCGACTCCTTCCGTCGCACGCGCATTCCGACGCTTTCGCGCTGGCACTATGTTCCCGGTCCCGGAGAAACGGATCCCTTCATTACCATCGTCACATTCAGAGCCGGGGAAGTGTGGGAGATCGAGCGCACGAAGGTTTTCTCCCGTTACAAGCCAGGCAGTTCCGGGAGCGCGTCGGGTCAGGGGCCAGCCACTGCCACCGATATTCAGCGCCAACGCGCCGACAACACGCTCAAAGCCGCCGAAGCCTACGCGGCGACCCGCGCCAAGCTGAAAGAGCAGGCCGGGGATGAGGCTGCCAGTGCGGCACCCGACAGGAAGACGACGATATACAAAGGCGTGCAGCCGGACGGCAGCACCTACTTCGGCGACTCGCCCCCCGGCGAATCCCCTGAGGTCATCTCGGTAGACTGAAAAAAATTAATGGGGGCAATTTAATCGGGGCAAATTTAATGGGGACAGATCTATTTATTTGAGGGGGCACACGTGCCCCCTCAAATAAATAGATCTGTCCCCATTAAATTTGCCCCGATTAAATTGCCCCCATTAAATTTTACCGAAGCACAACCTCCGGGCCGTAACGCCTGAACATCTCGCGGAAGTAGCTTCGATAGTACGCCACCGCGCTCGCGCCGTTGGTGGACACGTCGAATATGCGCCAACCCTGCTCATTCCAGTAGAAGCGGAAGTCCATTCCAGAGAACATGCCGTTGGCGGTGGTCACCCGCGTATGCACCGTCGCCTGGCTGCCGTTGGCGGTGGCGCGTGCCGGATAAACGTCGAATCGCGGCACTGGCCGCGCATAGGTGCGGAGGTTTCTCGCCAGCGCCGAAAGAAACAGGTCCTTCAGTAATACGGTCATGCGCGCGTGCTGGGCGGGACTCAAGCGCCGGTACATGGGCCCTGCGGCCCAGCGCGCCATATAGGTAAAATCGAAGGACGGCGCTATTTCGCGCTCGAGAAACCCTCGAATCGCCTCCGGCGGCGGGTCCTGTGCGCCCATCAGAAAACCGGTTAATCGATCGACTCCGCGTCGCACGACCTGGTCCGGGGTGGCAGGGACAGGTGTGTAACCAGGTTCGTAGAGCGGGTCCCCCTGCCCGTAGCCGGGTTGCGCCAACAGGTGAGCAGACGCCAGAAGCAGGGCGGTGGCGAGCGCAGTTCTCATGTATATCCCCCCGGATTTGGGATTGGGGGTCAGACCTGACCCCCGGCTTCAGCTTTCTCCGACGTCGTCCGTCACGGCTTCGTTTTCGTAGGTGAGCGAAAGCTTGCCGTCGTCGACACCGATGCGAACGTGGCCGCCACCTTCGAGCCGGCCGAACAACAACTCCTCGGCGAGCGCCCGCTTGATGTTCTCTTGAATAATTCGTGCCATGGGCCGGGCACCCATCAGCTTGTCGAAGCCGTGTTCGGCGAGCCATGCGCGAGCGTTCTCGTCGACCTCGATGACGACCCGTTTCTCTTCCAGCTGGCTTTCCAGCTCGATGATGAATTTGTCCACCACGTGGCCAACGGTCTTCTCGTCCAGCGGTCCAAATTGAACAATGGCGTCCAGCCGATTGCGAAATTCCGGTGAGAACATTTTCTTGATGGCTTCGCCACTGTCGCCGCTGTGGTCCTGTTCGGTGAATCCGATGGATGGGCGACTCATCTGATCGGCGCCGGCGTTGGTAGTCATCACCAGCACGACGTTGCGAAAATCTGCCTTGCGGCCGTTGTTGTCCGTCAACGTGCCGTGGTCCATGACCTGAAGCAGAAGGTTGAAGACATCCGGGTGTGCCTTTTCGACCTCGTCGAGCAACAGCACCGCGTGAGGATGTTTGGTGATGGCTTCAGTGAGGAGCCCGCCCTGGTCGAACCCGACGTAGCCCGGTGGCGCGCCGATCAACCGGGACACGGTATGGCGCTCCATATACTCGGACATGTCGAAGCGAATCAGCTCGATTCCCATGATGCGGGCAAGCTGTACCGTTACCTCTGTCTTGCCGACGCCGGTGGGACCCGAAAACAGGAACGAGCCGATGGGCTTGCATACTTCTCGCAATCCCGAGCGCGCCATCTTGATGGCGGCCGCAAGGGTATCGATGGCGTCATCCTGCCCGTAGACCACCATCTTCAAGTCGCGATCGAGATTGCGCAGAACGTCCTTGTCCGACGTCGAAACCGTTTTAGGCGGTATGCGCGCCATCGTCGATACCACTTCCTCGATATCCCCGACGCTGACCACCTTGCGCCGCCTGGATGGTGGCAGGAGCTTCTGCCGTGCCCCTGCCTCGTCGATGACGTCGATGGCCTTGTCCGGCAGAAAGCGATCGTTGATGTACCGCTCGGAGAGCTCCACAGCCGTGCGTACCGCCTGGCGCGAATACTTGATCGAGTGATGTTCCTCGAATCGCGACTTCAGGCCATTTAAAATCTTGATGGTCTCTTCCACGGTGGGCTCGGTGATGTCGATTTTCTGGAAGCGCCGTGCCAATGCCCGATCCTTCTCGAACACCCCGCGGTATTCCTGGTAAGTGGTGGAGCCGATACAACGCAGATCGCCGGATGCGAGCATCGGTTTGATAAGGTTCGACGCGTCCATGACGCCCCCGGAGGCAGCGCCGGCGCCGATGATGGTGTGGATCTCGTCGATGAACAGAATCGCGCCGGGTTCCTTGTTCAGCTGCCCGAGCAGCCCCTTCAAACGCTTTTCGAAATCGCCGCGATACTTAGTGCCCGCCAGCAGCGCACCCAGGTCCAGCGCGTAGATGGTGCTGTTTTCGAGCACGTCCGGCACATCGCCGTCGACGATCATCTTGGCGAGCCCTTCGGCAATCGCGGTCTTGCCGACGCCGGCCTCGCCCACATAGAGGGGATTGTTCTTGCGCCGCCGGCAGAGAATCTGAACGGTTCGCTGCACCTCGTTGCGCCGGCCGATCAGCGGATCGATCTTGCCGAGCAGCGCCTGCTGGTTGAGATTGACCGCATAGGCTTCGAGCGGTGAATTGCCCGGTGCCTCTGCGGGCTTGTCGTCTTCCGCGCCGGGTGCGAACGCATCGCCTTCTTCGTTGTCGTGAACTTTGGAGATGCCGTGGGAGATGTAGTTCACGACGTCCAAGCGGGTGATGTTCTGCCGGTTGAGGAAATACACCGCCTGGGACTCGCGCTCCCCGAAAATGGCCACCAGCACGTTGGCGCCGGTCACCTCTTTCTTGCCGGATGACTGGACGTGAAAAACCGCACGTTGCAACACGCGCTGAAATCCGAGCGTCGGCTGGGTTTCCCGCTCGTCTTTCACGGGCAGCATCGGGGTGCTCTCTTCGAGGTAGCTGACGAGCTCCTGCTTGAGCTTCTCGATCTCGGCCCCACAGGCGCGCAGAATCTTGCCGGCCGTTGGATTGTCCATCAGTGCCAGCAACAAATGCTCGACAGTCATGAACTCGTGGCGCTTCTCCCGTGCTTCCCGGAAGGCGGAGTTCAAGGTCGATTCCAGCTCTTTACTCAGCATGCGTGGGGCTCGCTTTGAAGTGTCCTGCTAGGCAGATTCCATCGTGCACAGCAGTGGGTGATTGTTCTCTCTTGCGTAGTCGTTAACCTGCGAAACCTTGGTTTCGGCGATCTCGCGCGAAAAGACGCCGCACACACCATTACCCTGGGTGTGAACCTGTAACATGACCCGTACGGCTTTTTCTCTATCCATGCCGAAGAAATACTCCAGTACGTGCACCACGAACTCCATCGGCGTGAAGTCGTCGTTCAAGATCATCACTCTGTAGAGCGGCGGCCGTTTGAGTTTCGGCTTCGCTTCTTGAACTGTCAGGCCACTATCGTCGTTGCCATGCGGCTCGTCGGCCATAGTGAAGATTCTAGCTTATCTCTTGGGCCCTTCCAGACGGCGCGTACCGGTAACGTGACGTTGGTCGTGCCGACTTCACGGGCAGGTTAAAGGGTTGCCATCTACCCTGGAGGCGCTGCATCGACAGCCGCGCCACCCCAGGGCCGGTGTGCCGACGAGCGCGGAAAGCCCGGCTCTTCCTGTGAGCGGCACCTTGCCACTATACCACCGCCACAGGGCCTCCGGGCCCCACCCCATCGACTTCAGCCGGGCGTTCCGCCCATCATTTCGATGAAGCGCTTGGCGGCCGGCGAGAGGAATTTGCCGCGCCGCAGCACGAGCCCGTAGGAGCGGCGGGGGAAATAATTTCCCAGGGGCAGCACGGTCAGTTGCTCATTGTCGGTAAGGCAGATGGCCGAGACGATGGAGACGCCGAGTCCGCGCGCCACATATTTCTTGATCACTTCCCAGCCGCCGGCTTCCAGCGTGACCTTGTAATCCACACTGTGCTGCTGAAACACGAGATCCACGACGCCCCAGGTACTCAGGTGCCGGGGCGGCAGGATCAGGCCGTAGGGACTGATGTCCTCGAGGGTCGGTTCGGGCGTTTTCGCCAGAGGGTGATCCGGCGGTGCGATGAGCACCGTGTCGTAGGTGTAGATGGGCTGATAGCAGATGTCGTCGGGCACCTCCAGCATCGAGCCGACGGCGAAATCCACCTCATCGGCGCGCATCAGGGCGAGGCCGTCACGGCCGGTAACGTTGTGCAGGCGCAGCCGAATGCCCGGGTACTGCCTGGCGAAGTCGGCCATCAGCTCCGGCAGTATGTACAGGATGGTGGACTCGCCGGCGGCGATATTGAGCTCACCGGAGTTCAGATCGCCGTGCCGTTCGGCGAAGGCCTCGGATAGATGGTCGATGCCTTCCACCAGCGGCTGGGCCAGCTCGTAGAGCACGTGTCCTTCCGGGGTGAGTGAGATGCGCGGACCCTTGCGCTCGAACAAGGTGATATCGAGCTCCTGCTCCAGGGCACGTACCTGCAGGGATACCGATGGTTGGCTCAGGAACAGGCGCTCGGCGGCCTTGGAAATGCTGAGGCTCTGGGCCGAGCAGCAGAAGGCGCGCAGCTGCTTCAGGCGGTTTTGCTTGTAATAAAAGCGGCGGGAACCGGTGGTCACGGTGCAAGCCCTGCTGTCGGATGGGAGCTTGTATTAACGTAACCAATATTCACCATTGAAACAATTGGCTTGTTTAATGTTACCCGCCACATAGCATGCTCCGAGGGGAGGGGAGCAGAGCGACTGACCGGACGACAGGAGCAGAATCATGGGCCGAGACAGTGAAATCCGCGCGCTGGAAACCGAATGGGCAGAGAATCCGCGCTGGCAGGGCGTCGAGAGACGCTACTCCGCCGAGGACGTGGTCCGTCTGCGGGGCTCGCTGGCCATCGAGCATACCCTGGCCCGGCGTGGTGCGGACAAGCTGTGGCAGATGCTGGGCGAGGAGCCCTATGTCAACGCGCTGGGGGCGCTAACCGGTAATCAGGCCATGCAGATGGCCAAGGCGGGACTCAAGTCCATCTATCTCAGCGGCTGGCAGGTGGCGGCCGACGCCAACAACGCCGGCACGATGTATCCGGACCAGAGCCTCTACCCCGCCGACAGTGTGCCCACCGTGGTGCGTAACGTGAACAACGCCCTGCGACGCGCCGACGAGATTCACCACGCCGAGGGCGACGACAGCATCGACTGGTATCTGCCCATCGTCGCCGACGCTGAAGCTGGTTTCGGCGGTGTGCTCAACGCCTTCGAGCTCATGAAGGCCATGATCGAGGCGGGCGCTGCCGGCGTGCACTTCGAGGATCAGCTGTCATCGGCGAAAAAGTGTGGCCACATGGGCGGCAAGGTGCTGCTGCCCACCCAGGAATCGGTGCAGAAGCTGACCGCGGCGCGCCTGGCGGCGGATGTGAGCGGCGTCCCCACGGTGCTCATGGCGCGCACGGATTCTCTCAGCGGGGCCTTGCTCACCAGCGACGTGGACCCCCAGGACCATCGCTTCGTCACCGGTGAGCGGACCGTCGAAGGGTTCTATCGCGTGCGCTGCGGCATGGAGCAGGCTATCGCCCGGGGACTGGCCTACGCACCCTACTGCGATCTCATCTGGTTCGAGACCGGCACGCCGGATCTGGACGAGGCACGGGAGTTCGCGGCCGCCATCCATGCCCGCTACCCGGGTAAGCTCTTGTCCTACAATTGCTCGCCGTCCTTCAACTGGAAGGCCCATCTGGATGACGACAGCGTGGCGCGCTTTCAACAGGATCTGGGCGCCATGGGCTACCGCTACCAGTTCATCACCCTGGCGGGTTTCCATGCCCTCAACTACAGCATCTTCGATCTCGCCACGCGTTATCGCGAGACTGGCATGACCGCCTTCGTGGCGCTGCAGGAGCAGGAGTTCGCCGCCGAGTCCCGCGGCTACACCGCCACCAAGCACCAGCGCGAGGTGGGCGCCGGCTACTTCGACGGCGTCACCCAGGCCATCAGCGGCGCCAGCAGCTCGATCACGGCCTTGAAGGGCTCCACCGAAGAAGAGCAGTTCGAGGAGAGCGCCGAGGAAAAGAGCCAGGCCGTCGCCTGACTACGTGCAGGAGCGAGCAAGCTCGCTTCACGGGACAGATTTCAAATCTGTCCCTGTTTAAGATTCGCGAGCAAGCTCGCTCTTACAGAAGCAGTTTCTCCAGAATCCGCTCGTAGATCCGTGACAGCATCTCCAGCTCCTCGACACTCACGTGCTCGTCGATGCCGTGGATGCTGGCGTTGACCGGGCCGAGCTCGACCACCTGGGCGCCGTTGCGGGCGATGAAACGGCCGTCGGAGGTGCCTCCGCCGGTGGACGGGATGGCGGCGGCGCCGGCGACTTCCTGCACCGCTGCCCTCGTCGCGTCCAGGAGCCGTCCGGGCGTGGTCAGAAAGGGCTCGCCGGAGTGCCGCCAGCTGAGTGCGTAGTCGAGGCCGTGGTCGTCGAGCAGCGCCTCCACCCTGTTCCGAAGCCCATCCGCCGTGAGCTCCGTGGAGTAGCGGAAATTGAACATCGCTTCCAGTTCCCCGGGGATGACGTTATCGGCGCCGGTGCCGGCCTTGACGTTGGAGACCTGAAAGGAGGTGGCAGGGAAGTCGTCGTTTCCCTGGTCCCAGATCTCCGCGTCCAGGGCCGCCAGGGCGCGGGCGAAACCATGGATGGGATTGACCGCGCCCTCGGCATAGGCCACGTGCCCCTGGGTACCGCGCACCAGCAGCTGGCCGTTCAGCGAGCCCCGCCGGCCGTTGCGCAGCCGATCGCCGATCCGCTTGTCGCTGGACGGCTCGCCCACCAGGCACCAGTCGATGCGTTCGCCACGCTTGTCCAGCTCCTGGAGCACCCGCACCGTGCCGTCCACCGCAGGCCCTTCCTCGTCGCTGGTGATCAGCAGGGCCAGGGCGCCCCGGCTGTCGTCGTGGTTGGCGAAGAACCGCTCGGCTGCGGTGACGAAGGCGGCGATGCTGCCTTTCATGTCCGCGGCGCCGCGGCCATAGAGGAAGCCGTCCCGGACCCGGGGCTCGAACGGTGGTGACGACCAGCGGCTTTCCGGACCCGCCGGTACCACATCCGTGTGACCGGCAAAGACGAACAATGGTCCGGGCGCGGCGTTGCGTGCCCACAGATTGCTGACGTCGCCGAAAGGCAAGTGTTCGCAGACCAATCCCAGGGCTTCCAGGCGCGGGCGAATCAGCTCCTGGCAGCCGGCGTCCTCGGGCGTGACCGAGGCGCGCGCGATCAGATCCATGGCCAGGCGCAGGGTGGGTGTCACGGAACGAGCGGCTCCGTCAACCCTGCTCCTCGGCGTCCTCGTCGGGGATCATGTAGCGGAACAGGTAGAAAATCTGCGCAAGTATAAATACGAACATCAGGCCGGTAAGGCCGAAAAGCTTGAAGTTTACCCACGTGTCGGTGCTGAAATTGTAAACGACGTACAGGTTGAGGGCGCCCAGGCACGCGAAGAACACGCTCCAGGCCAGATTGAGCACCGTCCAGACCCTCGCCGGGGGCGCGAACTTGGAATCGAAGAATCGTTGCACCAGGGTCTTTCGGCCGATGAATTGACTGCCCAGAAAGGCGACGGACAATACCCAGAAGAACACCGTGGACTTCCACTTGATATAGATCTCGTCCTGCAGCAGCAGGGTCACGCCGCCCATGCTCACCAGCAGCGCCAGGGTGATGAGATGGACCTTTTCCACCCGCCGTTTGCGCAGCCAGGTGACGAGCACCTGAATGCCGGTGGCGACGATGATGACCGCAGTGGCGGCGAGAATGCCCTCCTTTGGATCGTCGAACCACTTGAAGGTGAGGAAGAACAGCAGAATCGGAAAGAAATCGAACAGTAGTTTCATGTCTTGGGGGCACATCGTTGAGAACTTGGCAGTATACTCCATCCGGTCCTCGCGCCGCGGGGCCGGGCGCCGTGGCATCGCCCGGCCGGGTGCGAATTCGCCGTGAGCCTGTATTGAGCCAGTACTTTGAAATTCACGCCGCCAGCCCCCAGCAGCGCCTGATCACCCAGGCGGTGGCGATCCTGCGGGGAAGTGGTGTCATCGTATATCCTACCGACTCATGCTATGCCTTCGGTTGCTGCATCGGCGACAAAGCGCCCATGGAGCGTATCCGACGCATCCGCCAGCTGGACGACAGCCACAATTTCACCCTGGTGTGCCGGGACCTGTCGGAGCTCGCCACCTACGCCCGCGTCGACAACAGCGCCTTCCGGCTGCTGAAGGCGCTGACGCCGGGAGCGTACACTTTCATACTCCCGGCAAGCCGCGAGGTGCCCCGGCGGTTGCAGAATCCGCGTCGCAAGACCATCGGTTTGCGGGTTCCCCGACATCCCATCACCCAGGCCTTGCTGGAAAGTCTGGGAGAGCCCCTGATGAGCTCGACCATGGTGCTGCCCGGTGACGATTTGCCCCTCACCGACCCCCGCGAGATGACGGAGCGTCTGAATTCTCGAGTGGATCTGGTCATCGACGGCGGGTATTGTGGCCTCGAGCCCACTACCGTGTTGGATCTCACGGGGGAGACACTGAAAGTCTTGCGCCACGGCCGCGGCGACGTGAGTGTGCTGTCCCTATGAGCGTCCACGGTGACCATCAGGCAACCCACCTACCGACTGCCATCGCCAGGCGAGGAAGCCGGCAGCTTTGAGTTTCGTACCCAGTCAACACCAGCGCGTCCTTTCCGGCATGCGCCCCACCGGCCGTCTGCACCTGGGCCACTACCACGGCGTCCTCAAGAACTGGGTAAAGCTGCAGCACGAATACGAAAGCTATTTCTTCGTCGCCGACTGGCACGCGCTGACGACCCATTACGAAGATTCGAAAATTATTGCCGCCAGCGTTTGGGAAATGGTCATCGATTGGCTGGCGGCGGGCATCAACCCCGGCGACGCGACCCTGTTCATTCAGTCACGGGTGCCAGAGCATGCCGAGCTGCATCTGTTGTTGTCCATGATCACGCCTCTGGGGTGGCTGGAACGCGTGCCCAGTTACAAGGACCAGCAGGAAAAGCTGCGCGAGCGCGATCTGGCCACCTACGGCTTCCTCGGCTATCCGGTCCTGCAAAGCGCCGATATTCTCGCCTACAAGGCGGGGCTGGTGCCGGTGGGTGAGGACCAGGTTGCGCACATCGAGCTCACCCGGGACATCGCACGGCGCTTCAATTTTCTCTTCGGCCGCGAGCCCGGATTCGAGGAAAAGGCCGAGGCGGCCATCAAGAAGATGGGCAAGAAGAATGCGCGTCTTTATCGCAATCTCAAGCGACGCTTCCAGGAAGAAGGTGACGCCGAGGCGCTGGAGATAGGGCGCGCGCTGCTGGAAGACCAGCAGAACATCACGCTGGGCGATCGCGAGCGCCTGTTCGGCTATCTGGAGGGCGGCGGCAAGATAATTCTTCCGGAGCCGCAACCGCTGTTGACCCCCACCTCGAAGATGCCGGGCCTCGATGGTCACAAGATGTCGAAGTCCTACAACAACGTGATCGCGCTGCGCGACGATCCGAAGCGCGTCACTGAAAAACTACGCACCATGCCCACCGACCCGGCTCGGGTGCGGCGCACCGACCCGGGTGAGCCGGAGCGCTGCCCGGTGTGGCAACTGCATCAGATCTATTCCAGCGACGAAACCAAGGAGTGGGTGCAGGAGGGTTGCCGTGGCGCCAAGTTCGGCTGCCTGGATTGCAAGCAACCGCTCATCGACGCGGTGCTGGCGGAGTTGCAGCCACTGCGTGATCGGGCCGCCGAGTACGAGGCCAATCCCGACATGGTGCGCTCCATCATTGCCGAGGGCTGCGATCGCGCCCGCGACATGGCGCGCGAGACTCTCGAAGACGTGCGCCAGGCCATGGGGCTCGAATACCGTTGACGGAATGGAATCATGATCGACAACGACAGCAATCCCCCGAGCGAGGACGAAAGCGAAGCTACCGCCCTCGCCGGCGAGCCGCGTCAGCAGGAGATGCCCTTCGCGGTCGTCGAGGGCGTGGCGGTGACGGAGTTGCCTCGGGATCTTTATATCCCACCGAACGCGCTCGAGGTTTTCCTGGAGGCATTCGAAGGCCCCCTGGACCTGTTGCTCTATCTCATCAGACGCCAAAATCTCGACATCCTCAACATCCCCGTTGCCGAGGTCACCCGCCAGTACATGGAGTACGTGGATCTGATGAAGGATCTGCGCCTCGAGCTTGCGGCGGAGTATCTAGTGATGGCCGCCATGCTCGCCGAGATCAAGTCGCGCATGCTGTTGCCGCGCCGGGAGGTGGAGCTGGATGAGGAGGGTGATCCGAGAGCCGAGCTCGTCAGGCGTCTGCAGGAGTACGAACGCTACAAGCAGGCTGCCGAAGACATCGACGCGCTGCCGCGCGTCGGACGCGATCTTTTTCCCACCGAAGCGGATGCGCCTTTCGTGGAGGTGGTTAAACGCCAGCCCACGGTTCGGGTGGAGGATCTCGTGATGGCGCTCGCCGATGTTTTCCAGCGTGCCCGCATGTACTCCCACCACCACGTGCTGGCCGAGCCGCTGTCGATTCGTGAGCGCATGTCATCGATACTGGTGGCTTTGGAGAAAGACAAATACGTCGAATTCACATCCCTGTTCTCGGTCGATGAAGGAAGGCGCGGCGTCATCGTGACTTTTCTCGCGGTGCTGGAGCTGGTCCGCGAAATGCTCATCGATCTGGTGCAGGCGAAACCCCTGGGTCCCATTCACGTTCGAGCGCAGATATCATGAGCCAGGAAAAGGTAAAGAACATACTCGAGGCGGCGATGTTCGCCGCCCAGCGTCCATTGGCCGTCGACGATCTGGCGGCGCTGTTCGAAGCCGGCGATTGGGCGCCCGAGCGCAAGGCCATTCGCGAGGCGCTCGCGACACTCAGCGAGGAATGGCAGGAGCGCGGCATCGAGCTGGTGGAGGTGTCCAGCGGTTTTCGATTCCAGGTGCGCAAGGAGTTCTCGGGTTGGCTCGGCACCCTGTGGTCGGAACGCCCGCCCCGATATACGCGCGCGCTGCTGGAAACGTTGGCATTGATCGCCTACCGTCAACCCATCACCCGTGGGGAGATCGAGGACGTGCGGGGAGTGAGCGTCAGTCCCTCGATCATCAAGACGTTGACCGAGCGCGAGTGGGTTCGTGTGCTCGGTCACAAGGACGTGCCTGGGCGGCCCGAGCTTTTCGGGACTACCCGCGAGTTTCTCGACAGCTTCAATCTGAAGAGCCTGGACCAGCTGCCGCCGTTGAGGGACATACAGGACATCGACGAAATGCACGACGACCTGTTCGCCGCGGTTCCACTGGTGGCGGTGGTGGATACGCAGGAAACGGATTTACCAGAGAATGCGCAAGATGACGCAGCCGGGAGCCGGGACCAGGACGACGAAACCCGCGCCGACGGAGAGCCGGTCACGAGCGAAACACCGTAGGTTGGGCTGAGCGTAGCGAAGCCCAACCTACAACGGTCGTTTCTCCAGAAGTATCGTGATGGGTGAACGGGAAGCCGTAACCGAGAAGTTACAGAAAATTCTGGCGCGGGCGGGCTATGGTTCCAGGCGCGAGCTGGAACGTTGGATTGCGGCTGGCCGCGTGAAGGTGAACGGCAAGCGCGCCACGGTCGGCATGCGGGTTGCGCCAGGCGACGCCATTCATGTGGATGGCAAACGCCTGGGGCGCCAGGCGCTTGGGCGGCAGCCCGTGCGCGTGCTGCGCTATCACAAAAACGCCGGCGAGATTTGCAGCCGACGCGCTGACGCCGATCGCCCCACCGTGTTCGATAACCTGCCGCGGCTCAAGAGCGGCCGATGGATCGCTGTCGGTCGGCTGGATCTCAATTCCAGTGGATTGTTGCTGATGACCAACGACGGCGGCTTGGCCCACCGACTCATGCATCCCTCCAGCGCTCTGGTGCGTGAATACGCGGTGCGCGTGCGCGGTCAAGTCACGGCCCAGGCCATTCGCGCGTTGCAGCACGGCGTTCAACTGGAAGACGGTCCCGCCAAATTCGAGACAATCGTTCACAAGGGCGGGGAGGGCGCCAATCACTGGTATCACGTCACCCTCCGGGAAGGCAGAAATCGCCAGGTTCGCCGCCTCTGGGCTTCCCAGGGTGCTCAGGTCAGTCGCCTGACGCGGGTGCAATTCGGACCCGTGAGCCTGCCGCGAAGCCTGCCGCGGGGCCGCTGGGACGAATTGTCGGACCGCCAGGTCGCAACCTTGATGCAAGCGGCCACCAAATTCAATCGGGACAGATTAAATCTCGTCCTCAACAAATAGATCTGTCCCGATTGAATTTGGTGCGTGACACAGAGGTCTCGTTTTCAGGGATACTCGCTGGTCTGGCGCAGTAGCGGCTTGCCTACTTCTTCCAGCA
>SMUY01141356.1_pt1 | contig 28872 bp, 34 predicted proteins | sample 2456441 | NCBI WGS metagenome assembly SMUY01 (sample SAMN11095931, study PRJNA526329) | marine sediment metagenome | biome: Marine sediment; feature: Surficial sediment; material: Deep marine sediment; isolation source: Hadal surficial sediment | place: Pacific Ocean | collected 2014-11 | depth...
GAACCATTATCTTAAAGATTATATGAGAAGAATAAAGGAAAGCAACCTTAAATATAAAGCACTTTCAAAGGAGGGTTGGCAGACCGACAGGGGTAGGGTGTACCTAATTTATGGTCTACCTAGTGATATTGACAGGTATCCTAACCAAACTGATACACGTCCTTATGAAAAATGGATTTATTACGATATTGAAGGAGGAGTACAATTTATTTTTGGCGATGTTACTGGATTTTCAGACTATATACTATTGCATTCTACAAAAAGAGGTGAGTTAAGGGATGATGGCTGGCAGCGAAGAATTGTTATAAGATAAAATTTTTTATTTTCACTCATTTCTAAAGTTCTGTTCTAAGGGTTTTTTGTTTTTTAACCCTTTCAAATCTAAATTATATTATCAAATAAACATTAATTATTCTCAATCAGTAAAATTGATGAAGAACATTTTTGAATACATACTTTTCCTCTCTTTTAGTAAAATTTTTCAATTGCTGGGATTAAATCTTTCAAGAAGATTTTCATTTTTAATTGCGGTACTGTTTTATTATGTAATTCCAATTCGTAAAAAAACTGTTTTGGAAAATTTGCATAATGCATTCCCTGATTACAGTGAAAAGAAAATAAAAAGCATTGCATTCGGCAGCTATAAAAGTTTTGCTATCGCTCTCGTTGAAATATTGTATATACCGGCAATGAGTAGAAAAGATATTGAAAAACAAGTTGATTGTAATAATCTTGAATTGATTAGAGAAAAGTATGAAGAAAATAATGGTGTTATTTTATTATCTGCACATTTTGGTAATTGGGAATTTATGGCAACTTCATTAGCTGCCCAATTAAACATTCCCATTTCTGTAGTAATTAAACCGCAAAGAAATCCATACGTAACAAATTGGATGAATAAAGCACGTACCAAATGGAACAACGAAATTGTACCGTTAGGTATATCAATCAGGCAAACGTACCAAACACTTAAGGATAAAAAAGTTGTTGCAATGGTGGCAGACCAAAGAGGTCCTGAAGAAAGCATAAAAATAAATTTTTTCGGAAGCGATCTTACCGTGCTTACCGGACCAGCAGTTCTTGCTTTAAAAACCGGGGCCCCCGTTCTTTATGGAATTTCTGTTAGACAGGATGACTACTCATATAAAACAGTGATGACTGAAATATCAAAGGAAAATTTGCCTGAATCAAATGAAGAAAAAATTAAAGAACTGAGTCAACGGCATATGTCTTACCTTGAAGGATTTATAAGAAAATATCCGGAACAGTGGTTGTGGATGCATAAACGTTGGAAACATTGATGCAAACCGGCGGAAATATTTTAGTAATTCAAACAGCTTTCCTTGGAGATGCAATACTAACTCTTCCAATGATACAGGAATTAAAGAAAAAAAATTCCGAAAGTAAATTGGATGTTTTAGCAATCCCTTCAACGGAAATAATATTTTCATCATCATCGTACGTTGATAATGTAATTGTCATCGACAAAAGGGAAAAACATAAAAGTATTAAAAGATTAAATAATTTTATAAAAGAGTTGAGGGAAAAATCCTATTCAATAATTTATTCGCCCCATCGTTCATTCAGAAGTGCATACATTACAATTAAGTTGGGAGTTAGAGAAACTTATGGATTTGATAATAGCAGTTTTAAATATGCTTATAAAAATATTGTAAAGTATAAGCAAACAGATCACGAAGTTCAGCGAAACCTTGAACTGATTGGTGAAGACACTAAAGATAAAAGCTGGAAAATCTCACCTGAAATTATTATTGCTGAAACGGAAAAGGAAAAAGTAACAGATGTCCTGTCAACTAATAAAATAGATACGGAATTTATTGCTGTTGCTCCGGGAAGTGTTTGGGAAACGAAACGCTATCCAAAAGAATATTATAGTGAAGTGATAAAAAGCTTAATTGCAAAAAATGAAAAGGTAGTTTTAATTGGCGGTGAAAATGATAAATTGCTTTGTGATGAAATTGCTTTTAATACTAATGATAAAGTAAAAAACCTTGCAGGTGAGTTTAGCGTTACGGAAACAATTCAATTACTTGGGAGTGCGAAACTTTTAATAACTAATGATAGTGCTCCGACTCATATGGGTATGTGTGCTGATATTCCTGTCTTAACAATTTACTGCTCAACCGCTCCCGGGTTTGGCTTTTATCCTTACAATAATAAAAGTAGATATTTGAGTTATGATAAACTTGATTGCAAACCTTGTGGGATACACGGTTACAAGGAGTGTCCTGTTAAGTCGTTTGATTGCGGTTATAAATTAATACCGGAAGATATTCTTAAAGAAGTTGAAAAGATGCTGGGCGAAAATGAGTAAAAGCGCAAAGCTGATAAATGTTGATTCTGATATTGAATTTGCTGTAAGCGAAGCAAAAAAAATATTTGATTCGGGTGGAATATTTATCTACCCAACTGATACCATTTATGGTTTTGGCTGCAATCCATTTAATGATACAGCGCTGCAAAAACTCAATAGCATTAAAGGCAGAGAGGAACAAAAGCATTACATACTTTTAATAGATAGTGTTAGCACTCTACTTAATTACATCGATTTAGATGATGACCAAATTACTGCACTGCTGAAAAATATCTGGCCAAATCCGATATCGCTTATTTTAAAATTAAATTACAAAACCAGGAACTTGTTGAATTATGATACTGCGGCGTTCAGAATACCTAACAACACTTTTTGTCTTGATCTTCTGTCGGAGTTAAAAGCTCCGTTGGTTTCAACAAGTGTTAATTTTAGCAATCAACAGCCCTTAACTGATTATCCTTCTATCAAAAATGAGTTTGCTAATAGAGTGGATGCCATTTTTTTTATGAATGAAAATGAAAATACCGGGGCATCAACTTTAGTGGATTTAACAAAAAAGCCTCCAATAATTTTAAGAGAGGGCAAAATTAATTTCATGGAATTATGGCAAAAATTAAGTTAAATTTATAATTCTAATTTCATTTAATTATATTCAAATAATGCAGCTACTTAAAAACATAAAAGAACTGAAAAACTTCTCTGTAATTTTCATCCCGGAAGAAACTTCACACAGAACACGTTCGTTAAAGTTATCCTTACCCAATTTAGTATGGATCGGTATCCTATATACTTTTATCACTGCTGTTTTTGGATTTTATGCATTATCATTAACCGGGCTGGATTATTATTTTTTACCATCCAATGCAGGCTTACGTGATCAGGACAGGCGCAAAGTTGAGGAACTGAACACCAAAATGATCTTCTTTGTTAAGGAATTAGAAAAACTAAAAGCAACAAATGATAGACTTAGGTATGCTTTAATTCTAGGCGATTCCACGATGTTCGAATCTCCTACGGATACTATTAAGCAAGGTAGAATTTTACCAGCCGAAGGTAACATTTTGAGGGTAGTTTATAAACTATTATTTGATGAATCAATTCAGGATGAATCGTTATTATTCATCAAACCTATTAATGGTTTTCTCAGTAGAAGATTTGATTCCGATAAAGGGCATATGGGATTGGATTTTGCAGTGAAAGAAGGTACGCCTGTTTATGCATCTGCAGGAGGATATGTTATTTTTGCAGATTATACTGTTAATGACGGCAATATGATAATATTAAATCATCTTAATGGTTATATAAGTGTATATAAACACTGCTCATCATTGGTTAAACGCACAAGAGAAAATGTAGAGCAGGGTGAACTATTAGCACTTAGCGGCAATACTGGAAGAAAAACTACAGGTCCCCATTTACATTTTGAAATTTGGAAAAACGGGAAACCGGTTGATCCAGAAAAGTATTTTATTAATTACTAATTTAAAGGAGAATTCATGTTGAAACCAAGACCAATGAATGGAAACACCGAGGACATTACAATTATTAGTAATGGTGTTAAGATTGAAGGGAAGGTAACAAGCACAGGCAGCATTCGTGTTGACGGTACTTTACAGGGGGACTTGAATGCAAAAGGAAATGTTAGTGTTGGAGAACAAGGCAAAATAATGGGAGAAATAATTGCAAATATTGTTACTATTGGAGGTAATGTAGTTGGAACAGTTAATGCCAAGGATAAACTTGTGCTCGAAACTAAATGTGTGCTAAAAGGTGATATTATTACCAAAGTATTGGTAATTGAAGCCGGCGCAAAATTCGATGGAAAAAGTAATATGGGCGATGTACGAGAAGTGAGCAGCCCAAATATACCCCATAAATTAAAAGATGAAAACAAACCCGGATAAACTGAAAAATGTTAATAAGATATACCGCGAGGTAGGACCTTATTTAGGATTAGGTATGCAGTTAGCAATTACTGTAACGGTTATGGTTTTTATAGGTATTTGGTTAGATGAAAAATTTGAATTATCTCCTGTACTTACAATTGTTTTTTCTATGTTTGGTGTATTCGCCGGGATGTACAATTTTATTAAAAGTGTTATTAAGTCCGGTAAATGAAATTACCTAAAAAGATTTTATTGTTCGGAATATCTTTTGGCATTATTAGTTTATTAATTTTAGCAGGCTATACTTTATTTGCCACTTCAAATCAAACTATTTCCAAATCAATTCTTATCGGGGATTTTCTCGCTTTCCTCAATTTTATTTTAGGGTTGCTGTTTGTGTCTTGGGGACTTAGCCGTCCAAACAAAGAATTTCTCGCTTCATTGTTCGGCGGATTACTGATACGCCTTAGTTTATTGCTTATTCTGTTAACATCCACACTGATTTTTTTGGAAATAAATGAGATTAGTTTTATATTTTCTATCTTATTTTTTTACTTTTTTTACGTAATAATCGAAATAATTTACCTTAATTTCAGGGAAAGATAGAAGACCAAAACCACTTGAGTAATGCGGTTGATACATTAATTACTGTTGCTGATTCAGTTGAGCAATCCAGCGGACCTGGAAGCGATTGGATACTTCACCATGTGATGGACTCAAAAGAGTTGGATTTTGAACCTCTCTTTACTATTCATATTCCTCAGTTTCCTACTGTGTTCGGAATTGATATGACACCCACAAAGCACGTTATATTTATGTGGCTTGCTGCATTTTTGGTCATACTCACATTTACTATAATTGCTAAAAGATATAAAAAGTCGCTCGTTCCAAAAGGTATAACCAACTTCTTCGAAGTATTTATTCTTTTTGTAAGGGATGAAATCGCTAAAAACACTATTGGTAAAGGATATGAAAAGTTTGTTCCATATTTATTAACCATCTTTTTCTTTATTCTTTTTGGCAATTTTTTAGGGCTTATTCCTTGGTCGGCAACTTTTACCAGCAACATAGGTGTAACCGCCTCGTTAGCAATCTGTTCATTCTTTATGATTCAGATTGGGGGAATAAGGCAGAACGGATTTTTTGGATACTTTAAAGGATTGATTCCGCACGGTATTCCTCCGGTGCTGTTAGTTCTTATGATTCCCGTTGAAATATTAGGATTATTTACAAAACCATTCGCGTTGGCGATACGACTTTTTGCAAATATGATAGCAGGGCATTTTGTTATTTTATCGTTAATCGGGTTGATCTTTTTTATGGGAACTGTGTTGGTTGCTCCCGGTGTAATACTTTTTGCAATTTTTATTTACTTACTCGAAATTTTAGTCGCTTTAATTCAGGCGTATATTTTTACCATCCTTACTTCTATGTTTATAGGGATGGCTGTACATCAGGAACATTAAATAACAACAATAAATTTAAGGAGATAAACAAATGGATTTTTCATTAGCATGGTTAGCAGCAGGATTAGGTGCGGGATTAGTTGTAATTGGTGCCGGGCTTGGAATTGGTAAACTTGCAAGTTCTGCTATGGATGCAAGTGGAAGACAGCCGGAAGCAGCTGGCGCAATAAGAACTTCGATGATTATTGCCGCAGCTCTTATTGAAGGCGTTGCCTTTTTCGGGTTGGTTATTTGTATTCTTTTAGCAATTAAAACGTAATTAGTGGTTTAGTTACCACTACAATTAATTAGATAAGGATTTAAAATGCTAGCAAACATTTTACTTGGAGTATTAGCATCAGAAGGTGGCAGCGGGTCTTTGCTCGATGTTAATCCCGGATTGATAATCTGGACGATATTAACTTTTTTAATCCTTTTGATCATACTTAAAAAAGTTGCCTGGAGACCAATCCTTACTGCTTTGGATAATCGTGAGAAGGGAATAGAAGATTCTCTTAACAGAGCTGAGCAGGCGAAAAAGGATGCTCAAAAAATTCTCGAAGAAAATCAGGCAACTCTTTCTAAAGCAGAAGAAGAATCAAAAAAAATCATCGACCAGAGCAGAGTATATGCTGATAATCTTAAAGAGCAGATGTTGAAGGAAAGCAAAGATCAGCAACAAAAAATAATTGAGGATGCAAGTGCTGAAATTGAGAGAAAGAAAAATGCTGCGTTTGAAGAATTGAAAAATCAGATTGCAGAAATTTCAGTAAACGCTGCGGAAAAGATTATGAAAGAAAATATTGATGCCGCTAAAAACACTCAGATAGTAAATAAATATTTATCTGAAATTAATAAGAATTAGTAATGGTAAGTTCAAAGGTTTCAAATAGGTACGCACTTTCTCTTCTAAGCATTGCTCTCGAAAAAAATATGCTTGATACAGTTTACAACGATGTAAAATTATTGATTAGTGCTTTTAATGAGAGCGACGAACTTCAGCGGGTTGTTGAAAGTCCGGTAGTAAGACCGGAGTTGAAAATATCTATTTTGGATGAAATTTTTTCTGGAAAGATTGATAAAGAGACCACCAACTTTATTCATTTTATCATTGAAAAAAGAAGAGAAGAAATACTTTATTCTGTAGCGGAAAAATTTATTGAATTAAGGAACGAGCACCTTGGAATAGTTGAACTTGTTGTAAAAACTGCTTTTGAGATTAACCATAATCAAAAAGCAATATTGAAGAAACGATTCGAAAAAATCCTGAATAAAAAAATAACCCTGAATTTTAAAGTCGATAATAATTTGATTGGCGGGTTTATTGCCCAGGTAGGTGATACTGTTTATGATGCATCTATGAAGCATCAGTTAGAACTGCTTGAAAAAGAATTTGTTCAAGGCGGTTTATCTCTTAACTAAAAAAAGAATTTTATAGGAATAAAAATTATGTCAGAAGTTAGACCAGACGAAATAAGTGCAATATTAAGAAAGCAGCTTTCCGGTTTTGAAAGTGAAACAGATATTTATGATGTTGGAACTGTTCTTCAGGTAGGTGATGGTATTGCTCGTGTTTATGGGCTTAGCAAAGTAATGGCGAGTGAACTGGTTGAATTCCCGAATGATGTTATCGGGATGGTGCTTAATCTGGAAGAAGACAGCGTTGGCTGCGTACTCTTTGGTGATAGCGCGCTGATTAAAGAAGGCGATACAGTTAAAAGAACCAAGAGAGTTGCTTCACTGCAAGTTGGCGAAGAAATGTTAGGAAGGGTGATAAACCCTCTTGGGCATCCCATTGATGGCAAAGGTACAATTAATACCGATAAATATCTCCCGATAGAAAGAAAAGCTTTAGGTGTTATACAAAGGCAGCCGGTAAAGGAACCTATACAAACCGGTATTGTTGCTGTTGATGCTATGATTCCGATTGGCAGAGGACAAAGAGAGTTGATAATTGGTGATCGCCAAACAGGTAAAACCGCTATTGCAATTGATGCAATAATCAGCCAACAATTTACCCATACCGAAGAAGCTAAAGATTTAGGGATTGAACCTGTCTATTGTATTTACGTTGCTATCGGTCAAAAAAGTTCAACTGTAGCCCAGGTTGTTGCAAAACTTGAGGAAGAAGATGCAATGAATTACACCACCGTGGTTGTAGCATCAGCTTCGGAACCTGCCCCGTTACAGTTTATTGCTCCATATTCCGGCGCAACTTTAGGAGAATATTTCCGTGATAATGGTAAACATGCCCTTGTTGTTTATGACGATCTTTCAAAACAAGCCGCAGCTTACCGCGAACTTTCTTTGTTGCTGAGAAGACCTCCGGGACGTGAAGCATATCCGGGCGATGTCTTTTATTTGCATTCAAGATTACTCGAAAGATCTTCTAAATTGAGTGATGACCTTGGAGCGGGAAGTTTAACAGCGCTTCCCATTATAGAAACACAACAGGGCGATGTCTCGGCTTATATCCCCACAAATGTTATTTCTATTACGGATGGTCAAATTTATCTTGAATCAAATCTCTTTAACGCAGGTGTACGACCAGCAATAAACGTTGGTATTTCAGTTTCACGTGTTGGTGGTAATGCACAAATTAAAGCTATGAAAAAAGTTGCTGGTACTCTCAAACTCGATCTCGCACAATACAGAGAGTTAGAAGCATTTGCAAAATTTGGTTCCGATCTCGATAAATCTACCCAAAGAACGTTATCAAAAGGTGAAAGACTTGTTGAGCTTCTTAAACAAGGGCAGTACCAACCGGTGCCTATCGAGCGACAGGTTGTAAGTGTTTACCTTGGCACTAACGAATATTTGAGTGATATTCCAATTGTAGATATTAAAAGATTTGAAAAGGAAATTCTTGAGTTTATCGAAGTTAAATACAATGATATTTTTGAATCGATTAAGAAAGAAAAAGTTCTTAGTGAGGACACTGAAGCAAAGTTAAAGAAAGCTGCTGAAGATTTTCAAAATATATTTAAAAAGAGTGTGTAAAGTAGTTTAATATATTAGATGGCAACATTACAAGACATAAAAAGAAGAATAGTTGGAGTAAAAAGTACTCAAAAAATTACCAGGGCAATGAAAATGATTGCGGCGGCAAAGTTAAGAAAAGCTCAAACTAACGTTTTGAATGCCCGACCTTACACTGATAAGATCGCTTCAATTGTTTCAAGACTTCCTGATGAGGATGACTTATCTTCAAATCCCTTTTTTACACAGAGGGATGTTAAAAATGTAGCCATTGTTGTTGTTACTGCAGATAGAGGACTTTGCGGTTCGTTTAATCAGAATATAATTAAAGAAACCGAAAGATATATTAATGAGGAACTGAAAGCTGAAGATATAAACTACCAGCTTTTTTGTGCAGGTAAAAAAGGCACAGATTATTTTAAAAAAAGAGACTATGAAATCATCGGTGCCGATACAGGATTATTTTCGTCGTTGGAATATATTTCAGCACTTAATATATATGATACTATCGTGCCGAAGTTTCTTGGTGGAGAGTTTGACAGGGTCGTATTAATTTATAATTCATTTGTTTCGATAATCAATCAGAAATTGGAAACCAAACAAATGCTTCCAATCGCGACCGAAAGCAGTACGAAGGAAGAATATAAAGACGATATTAATTACATTTATGAACCCGACCGGGCATACATATTTAAGTATGTCATTCCTAAACATTTGAAAGCCCAGCTTTGGAGAACACTTTTAGAATCGAATGCAGCCGAATTGAGTGCAAGAATGATTGCGATGGATAATGCAACTACTAATGCCGAAGAGATGATTAAGTCTCTGAATCTCACTTACAATAAGGAGAGACAAGCTGCAATTACCAAAGAGATTCTGGAGATAGTCTCGGGCGCAAATGCCTTAAAAGCCAGTTAGCAGTATTAAAATGATTTTTATTATTAAAATCTTTCGTAGGTTTACTGCGAATGTTTGAAGATTTATCTCTTAAATTAGAAACCGCCCTTAAGAAAGTTAGAGGGCAGGGCAAGCTTACAGAGAAAAACATCTCTGATACTTTAAGAGAAATAAGACGAGTTCTTTTAGATGCTGATGTAAACTATAAGGTAGCTAAAGAATTTATTGAAAAAGTTTCGGTCAAAGCTCTTGGCGAAAAAGTTATAGCTTCAATCTCACCCGGTCAATTGATAACTAAGATCATCAATGATGAACTTACTCAGTTGTTAGGTGGTGAAAGACAAGAGCTTAAAATCAATGCTTCGGGAATTACAACAATACTTGTAGTGGGATTACAGGGTTCTGGTAAAACAACTTTTTCTGCAAAACTTGCAAAACGCCTTAAAGAAAATGGCAGAAAAGCTTTACTCGTGGCTGCAGACGTTTATCGCCCTGCAGCTATAGAGCAGTTAAAGCTTTTGGGAAATCAGGTAGATATAAAAGTATTTTCTATTGAAGAGCCTGATGCTGTGAAGGTTGTAAAAGAATCTTTAATTTACGCCAAAGATAGTAATGTTGATACGGTGATAATCGACACTGCCGGACGTTTGCATGTTGATGAAGATATGATGAACGAAGTTTCAACTATTAAGAAATTGGTAAATCCTACAGAAACTTTATTTGTTGTTGATTCAATGACCGGACAGGATGCTGTAAATTCGGCAAAAGCGTTTAACGAAACAGTAAACTTTGATGGAATTGTTCTTACTAAACTTGATGGCGATGCGCGGGGTGGTGCTGCTTTATCGATAAGATCGGTTGTCGGAAAACCGATTAAATTCAGCAGTAACGGTGAAAAGCTGGATGCGCTGGAAATATTTTATCCTGACAGGCTTGCATCCCGTATTTTGGGTAAAGGAGATGTAATTTCTCTCGTTGAAAAAGCCCAGGAAAGCTTCAATCAATCCGAAGCCGAGGAACTCGAGGAAAAGTTTAGGAAAAATAAATTTGATTTTGATGATTTTCTTAAGCAAATTAAAGCTATTAAGAATATGGGTTCTTTGTCATCGCTCCTGGGAATGATTCCCGGCGTTAGTGCGCAGATGAAAAATGCCAGGATAGATGATAATGCTTTTGTAAAAGTTGAAGCAGTTATCAACTCAATGACGAAACAAGAGCGCCGGAATCCAAAAGTCCTGAACGGAAACCGCAGAAAAAGAATTGCCAGAGGCAGCGGTACTTCTATACAGGATGTAAATAAATTAATTAAACAATTTAATGAAATGAAAAAGATGATGAGTCGTTTTTCAAAACATGGTTTTGATAAATCATCTTTTCAGAATATTAAATTCAATTGATAAAATGATAATAGTTGGAGGAAAACTAATTTGGCAGTTAAGATAAGATTAAGAAGGATGGGGAAAAAGAAGCAGCCGATATATAAAATTGTTGCTGCAGATGTAAGATCGCCGCGTGACGGTAAGTTTTTGGAAGCTTTAGGGCTTTATAATCCATTAACAAATCCGCACACCGTTGATGTTAAGGAAGACCGTATACTTTATTGGCTAAGCAACGGTGCTCAGCCGACAAGCACAGTTAAAAGTCTTTTGCGTGAGAAAGGTATTATATTAAAGAATGATTTAATAAAACGTGGATTGGACGAGGAAAAAATAGATTCCGAACTTGCTGAATGGAAAAAACTTAAAGAAGCAAGTGCTGCTTCTAAAGCTAAGAAGAAAAAGATTTCAAGAAAAGCTAAAGCTAAAGTAGAAGAATCCAAAGATTCTGTTGCTGCCGAAGTGCCGGTTGAAGATAAAGCTGAAGAAATTCCCGGCAAGGAAGAGAAGATTGATGAGAGTACAGCAGAAGAATCCAAAGATTCTGCTGCCAAAGAGCCGGTCGAAGATAAAGCTGAAAAAACTCCCAGGAAGGAAGAGAATATCGATGAGAGTACAGCAGAAGTTAAGGGTGCTACTTCTGATGAAAAAAAGGCAGAAAAGGAAAAAGAATAAAATACTTTTTCTATTTGTTTAATTTTCTTTTGTACGTAAAATTCTAAATAGCTCCCAGTTCTAATAATAGGAGGCTCCGTTTAATGAAAGAGTTCATTGAATTCATCGCTAAACATCTCGTTGATAGCCCTGACCAGGTAAATGTTGATGAAAAAGAATCGGAGGATAATAAAGTAATACTTTCCCTCAAGGTTCAATCGGATGATGTTGGTAAGGTTATTGGAAAGCAGGGAAAAACTGCTCAGGCAATGCGTACTCTTCTTACTGCAATTGCAGCTAAAGATGGAAAACGTGCAATGCTTGAAATACTGGACTAATATAATAGTTCAAAAACATTTGTGAAGGATTACTTTCTAATTGGCAAACTAACTTCTCTTTTTGGAAGAAACGGTTTTGTTAAAATAGAACTGTTTTCCAATTTCTCTGAACAATTGAATGAATTGGATAAAGTGTTCATCGATTTTTGGGGAGATAAAAAAGTGTTTTACGTTGAGGAAGTAAAACATGTCGGGAATGCTTTCGCTTTAAAATTTAATAATTTTAATGACGAAAGAGATGCAGGAGTTTTTATTGGAAAAGATTTATTTGTTGCAAAAGATGATTTTGAAAATTTACCTGGAAACACTTTTTCATTTAACGATTTAATTGGAAGTAAGGTTTTTCAGGGTAATGCAGAAATTGGTGTAATTACGGATGTATTTACTGCGCCTGCAAATGATGTAATTGTAATAAAAAAGAATAATGAAAAAGAATTTCTTCTTCCTTTAGTTCTTGAATTTATTGAAGAATTTGATCCTGAGAAAAAGATATTGATTTTGAAAAAGGAAATTGCTTACGATGATGAGGGTTGATATAATAACCGCTGTGCCGGATTTGCTTGTCAGTCCCTTAAATACGAGTATAATTAGCAGAGCTCAGGCAAAAGGCAAGGTTGAGATTCACGTTCATAATCTGCGTGATTATACACACGATAAACATAAGCAGATTGATGATAAACCTTTTGGAGGCGGGCCGGGAATGATCTTAAAACCGGAACCGTTTTTTGAATGTATTGAAAAGCTGCAAAGTGAACGAAAATATGAGCATATCATATTTACTACTCCTAAAGGTAAAATCTTTGAGCAAAAAACAGCAAACAGATTTTCACTCGCAGTAAACATTATTATCATTGCCGGGCATTATAAAGAGATTGATGACAGAGTAAGAAAATATTTTTCAACCGATGAAATCTCTATCGGAAATTTTGTATTAACCGGCGGTGAACTGCCTGCCCTTATTATTGCTGATGCTGTAATAAGATTGATACCAGGAGTTTTAAACGACAGCGAGGCAGCATTAAACGATTCGTTTCAGGATGGTGAAATAATAGAAACACAATATTTTACGAGACCTGCAGAATACAGGGGAATGAAAGTTCCTGACGTACTGCTCTCAGGAAATGATAAAGAAATAAATAAGTGGAAAGAAGAACAATCAAAGATATTAACAAAAAAATGGAAAGAGTATAATAATTAGCGAGGATTAAAATGGTCGATTTAAATAAAATAGTGCCGGAGCAAATTAAAAATGATTTGCCACAGTTTCGTGGTGGAGATCATATAAAAGTGCATGTTAGAGTAATTGAAGGTGAAAAAGAAAGAATCCAGGCATTTGAAGGTGATGTAATTAGCATTCGTGGTGCCGGTATTAACAGAACTTTCACTGTGCGGAAAATTTCAAGCGGAGTTGGAGTCGAAAGAATATTTCGATTAAACTCACCAAAAATTGCCAAGATTGAGCTGCTTAAACAAGGCGATGTTAGAAGAGCAAAACTCTTTTATCTGAGAGGTCTTTCAGGAAAAGCAGCACGAATCAAATCAAAAAAATCTTAAGTTAACTTTATCAGCCGCTTTTTTAAGCGGCTTTTTTTATATGAAATTATACCTCCCCAATAACGTTTTTGCTCGTGTACTTTTTGAAGAACTTTTTAATGAAGTTAAAGAAAACGTTAACTTTTTACCATCAGCAATTCTTTCAAAAACACTCAATGATGAGCAGCATTCTACAGCTCTAATTCCTACTTTGGAACTTATCACTAACAAGGATTTATTTGTTTCCAAAACTGTTGGTATTTCTTTTGCAGGTCCGCTCAGTAATTCGTTTATTTATTATGAGCCGGGACTTATGGAAGTAGAAAAGATAAAACTCTTGTTGATGATTTCAAACAAAATGGTAATTATAAAGTTACTTTCAATGCAAACGACTTATCAAGCGGTGTCTACATTTACCATATTACAGCAAGCAATAACGGAAGGATATTGTTCGCAGATTTAAAACAGATAATCCTCCTTCACTAAAGTTTACTATACGAAACTTTAGTTTAGTATACCTACGGAGGACAGGTACTGCTGCGATAAAAGTTATGTGTTAAGAACTGGAATTGTGAAGTATTTGTAAAATAATATTTCAGGTATAAGTATAAGCCAGGACCTTCTGCCCTGGCTTTTTGTTTTGAGAATTAGAGAGAAACGTGCGAGACACTTATCACATCGGGGTTATCCCTCATTTGCACTAACATTTCTGAATTTACAGGACTCATCAGTTTCATTGTGCAGCAAGCCGCTACTCCACCTTCGAAAATTAAATTTTCAATCTCCTCTATATTAATATTCCCTTTGCTAATTATTTGCAGAATTGATGCAAGCACCCCGGCTTTATCAAAATGTTTTACAACCAATTGATATTTTATATCTGTTAATTTTGCACGGTTTACCCAATGGTCTATAATGCCGCTGTGTAAATAATGTTTAATAATATTTATTGTTTCTTCTGCCACAGCATTTTGCGCCTGGTTTGTTGAAGCACCAATATGATGTGTTACGTAAATATTCGGATTATCCTGCAGTATTGATTTTACCTCGCCGCTTTTCCCTTCAGGTTCATCATTAAATACATCCAGTGCAACTCTAATATTTTTTTCTTTAATTGCTTCTAACATTGCATCCTCATCTATTACTCCGGGACGGGATGTATTGATAAGAAACGTATTTGGTTTCATATATCCAAACATCTCTTTGTTAAACAGCTTTGTAGTTTCGGGTGTTACAGGAAGATGAATAGAGATAACATCGCATAAAGGTAGAAGTTGATTCATTTCAGCAAAGTCTTTTATCTGTTCACCTTCTATTCGCGAGATATCTTTCCCGTAAACGTTCATCCCCATTGCAATTGCTCTCTGAGCAACTTCTTTACCAATATTTCCCACACCAATTATTCCCAGTGTTTTGCCTTTAAGTCCTTCAGCTTTAGAGTATTCGGCTTTGTTCCATTTACTGTTTTTAAAATCGATAACATTATCAGGTATTCTTCTATCTAATGCTATCATTAATCCGATAGTTAATTCTGCAACGGCAACAGAATTTTTACCAGGACAATTTGCAATATAAATGCCTCTTTTGTTTGCAGCAGGAATATCGATATTGTTCACTCCCGCACCCGCACGGATGATAAGGTTAAGTTTTTTTGCAGTGTTTATAGTATCTGCATTAACCTTTGTCGAACGTACGATGAGTATATCCTGTTCTTTGGTTGCTTCCGGTAGATCATTCTCACCAAGCTTTGGATTATATTCAACATCAAGCTCAAAGCTTTTAAGTTCTTCTACATATTTTTCCGGAAATTTATCTGCTATTAATACTTTTACTTTCATTTTACACCTCTGTATTTTAAATGTCTGAACGAGTAAATAAATAATTAAGGTAATCCTGGAAAGGATTCAACGAATTTTATTTTTACATTAGCGAACGATTCAACAATTTGTACTTTAAGATCAGGAAAAGAATCAACAATTTGCCATTCACCGCATTCATCCGGGAACGAATCCACAATTTTTACTTTTAAATCGGGAAATGATTCGACAACCTTAACCTTAATGTCAGCATAGTGTTCAACAAATTGTATTTTACCGTATAACGGAAAACCATTGAACGTGCAATCTTCTTCCTGAACCAAATACGAAACTTCTGAATTATTTAGCTCGTTTGCGCGGTGATTGAAACCGGCAAGTAAAGTAACCAACGCTCCAATTATTAAATAAAGTTTAATGATATTTTTTCTTTTTATTGATATAATTTGTTACTTAAGCATCGGTATCTTTATTCCAAATTTCTTAGCATTATCAATCGCAGAGACGTACTTCGCATCTGCATGACGAACAATGCCCATAGCGGGATCATAATTTAGAACTCTCTCTAATCTCGTTTCAGCTTCTTTTGTTCCATCGGCTACAATTACCATCCCGGCGTGTATTGAATTACCAATTCCTACACCGCCGCCGTGATGAACGGAAACCCAGCTTGCCCCGCCAATTGTATTCATCAGTGCATTTAGAATCGGCCAATCAGCAATTGCATCACTGCCATCTTTCATTCCTTCTGTTTCCCGGTTGGGTGAAGCAACCGAACCGCAATCGAGGTGATCTCTTCCTATTACAATAGGTGCTTTAATTTTTCCGGAGGCAACAAGATCGTTAAATATTTTTCCCATCTTTGCTCTTTCTCCATAACCCAGCCAGCAAATCCTTGAAGGAAGTCCTTGAAACTGAACTTTCTTTTGAGCCAAATCAATCCAGTTACAAAGAGCTTTGTTATCAGGAAAGGTTTTCTTTATTGCATCATCGGTTAAGTAAATGTCGTTCGGATCGCCTGAAAGAGCAACCCACCTGAATGGTCCTTTTCCATCACAAAATAATGGTCTGATAAATTCAGGAACGAATCCGGGAATATCAAAAGCATTTTCAACTCCGTTGTCTTTAGCTTCACCTCGTATATTATTTCCGTAATCAAAAGTTACAGCACCCTTCTTTTGAAACTCCAGCATTGCCTTAACATGGGTTACGATTGTGGATTGTGCTTGTTTTATATATTCGTTGGGATTATCCTTTCGCAGTGATAAAGCTTCTTCAAAACTCATACCCATCGGAATATAACCGTTCAACGTATCATGTGCAGATGTTTGGTCTGTAAGAACATCGGGGATTACATTTCTTTTAAGTATTTCCGGGAGAATCTCTCCCGCGTTACCAACAAGACCAACAGATAATGCTTCTTTATTTTCTTTTGCGTTCAACACTTTATCCAATGCTTTATCAATGTCATCAGTTAGAAAATCCAGATAACCCGTATCAATTCTTTTTTGTGCACGTTCTCGGTTAACTTCAATACCAAGGAATGCAGCACCATTCATAGTTGCAGAAAGCGGTTGAGCGCCGCCCATTCCACCCAAACCTGCCGTTAAAATAATCTTACCTTTTAAAGTACCGTCAAAATATTTTCTGCCGCACTCGGCAAAAGTTTCATACGTTCCCTGTAAAATTCCTTGTGAACCAATATATATCCAGCTGCCAGCGGTCATCTGCCCGAACATTGTTAAACCTAATCCTTCAAGCCGGCGGAATTCATCCCAGTTTGCCCAATTTGGCACGAGCATTGAATTTGAAATTATAACTCTTGGTGCATCTGTATGAGTTCTAAACACTCCAACAGGTTTGCCTGATTGAACGAGAAGAGTTTCATCATTCTCAAGTTCTTTAAGTGATTTTATAATTGCTTCGTACGCTTCCCAGTTCCTGGCTGCTTTACCGCTTCCGCCATAAATTATTAGCTTTGCCGGATTCTCTGCAACTTCCGGGTCAAGGTTATTCATCAGCATCCTCATTGCAGCTTCCTGAATCCATCCTTTGCAGGATAATTCTGTACCGTGTGGAGCTTTAATTGTTGTTTTATCTTTTTCTAAAATCATTTTATCCTCTGAAATGAGTATCTAATAAATCATTGTATTGATTATATAAAGATTTCATCATCCACTTTTTAATAAACCAGCTTTTATTCATTTGCTTTTTTATATAGTCTACATTTTGTTTTAACTGAAATGTAAACCTTGTCTTTTCATCCTTAGTAAATTTTATAGTATCATTGTCGGATGCAAGTTTATTCAAAATAGAATTAAATGCTTTGGATTCGGCAAAGTATTGTCTATCACCCTCCATCTGTTTTAGCGATTGCTTGCAGAATGAGCTTAAAAGTTTTTTTTCGTTTTTTGTGAATTCGTAATTATAATTTTGAAAGAGTTTTTTCATTTTGTTTGGATAAATTATTAAATGATAAAAGTTTGTCTCTAATTTTCTGAAAACCGGGTTTTATAATATTATAAATGTAATGAAGCCGTTCGTTGTAATGAATGAATGCCGATTTCATTGCATTGAGTGTAAGTTTTTCAACATCGTCTAATGAAAGACCAAAATGCTCAATTGCCAGCATAAATTCGTTCGTCATTGATGTATCACTCATTAAACGGTCATCGGTATTAAGAATTACTCTGAATTTTTCCTTATATAAAATACCAAATGGATGATTCTCAATTTTATCAACAGCACCTGTATGTACATTACTTAACAGGCAAATTTCTAAAGGAATTCTTTTATCTAAAATATATTGGGCTAACTTTCCGAATCCTACAACATTTCCATCTTTATCGTATGTAAAGTCTTCCATCAGATGAGTTGCATGACCAATCCTGTGAGCTCCGCACCATTGTATCGCCTGCCAGATAGATTCCTTTCCGAATGCCTCACCTGCATGAATGGTAATGTTAAAATTTGCTCTTTCAATAAACTGAAAAGCATCAATATGTTTTTTGGGAGGATAACCACCTTCTTCGCCGGCAAGATCGAAACCCACAACACCCTGGTTACGATAGTTTACTGCAAGCTCTGCAAAGTCAAGTGTGTTCTTCATGTTTCTCATTCCGCAAATTATCAATCCATAACCAACACCAAACTCTTTCTTTCCTCTTTTAAGTCCTTTAAGAACAGCATTAACACTATCTTCATAATAAAGTCCCTTTTGAGTATGAAAGACGGGAGCAAAACGTGATTCAACATAACACACTCCATCGTTCTTCATATCTTCCATCATTTCATAAGCAACTCTTTCGAGAGAATCTTTTGTTTGCATTACGCCGCAAGTGTGTTCAAACCCCTGCAAATACTCAACGAGATTACCTTTGTTAGCTCCGCGATGAAACCACCGTGCTAATTCTTCAGGGTCTTTGGTTGGAAGTTTGGCATATCCATGTTCATTAGCCAATTCAATAATTGTTTGGGGTCTTAATCCCCCATCAAGATGATCATGTAGCAGCACCTTGGGAACATCTCTAATAATTTTTTCAGTTGTCAAAACTACCTCAATTTATTGATAGTAAAAATATTTGATTCTGTTAGCAAAAGCAATAAAATCACTCAAAAGTAATATCTCATAAGGGAGTATTATTATTGAGATTAAGTGTTTGGGATGGCTCACAATTCTTGACTATCGAAAGGTAATGTGGTAATTTTCAAGTATTAATAATTTTATATTTATTGGAGTAGAGATGCAAAAATCTAAAATATTATTGGTAGTTGCTCTTTTTGCAGGAATGATTTTAAGCGGTTTTCAATGTTCATCAACTGAATTAACAAGTGCACGTTTATACATTCAGCAAAAGAATTTTGACAAAGCTATAGAAGTATTAAAAAAGGATGTAGCGAATAATCCTAAAAGCGATGAAGGATGGTTCCTCCTGGGACATACTTACGGCGAAGTGGACGACATAGAGAGCATGATTATGGCGTATGATAAATCATTAACTATAAGCAGTAAATTTGAAAAAGAGGTAAATAATTCTAAAAATTTTTACTGGACTAATAACTTTAACAGCGGGGTGAACTTGTTCCAGCGAGGAAATAATACAGCCGATGAAGACAGCGCTAAAATATTTTACGATAAGTCAATTGATGCTTTTGAAACAGCAGCAATAATTCAACCCGACTCCGCAGACACGTATAAAAATATGGCTTTTGTATATATGAGTTCAGAAAGAAACGAACTGGCAATTGAACCGCTGCAGAAATTAGTTGATCTCAAGAAGGAACTTGATGGATATAGATATTTAGGAGAAATTTATTATACAATCGGCAGTAATAAAAGCTTAGAATACAGGATGAGCGGTGATGTCATAGATAGTCTTGAAGCTGCTGAGTATTATGACAAAGCAATTTTAGTTTTAGAGGATGGTGTAGCTATCTATAAAACTGACGGTGAGTTAATAAGAATATTAAATTCTTCTTATATTGAAACCGGTCGTATTGAAGAAGCACTTGAATCTTCAAAAGTTCTAGTTGAAGCAGAGCCTGATAATGAAACTTACAGATATAATTATGGTGTAATATTATTACAAACAAATGATTTCCCTGCCGCAGAAGAACAATTTCTTAAAGCTTTAGAAATTAATCCTGATTATGAAAATGCTGCATACAATCTTGGATTGACGTATGTTAAATGGGGCACCCAACTGAAAGATCAGGAAGAAGAAACTGAGGTTTATACCGATGAAGACTTAGCAAAATATCGTCAGGCATTACCTTACTTAGAATTGATCGTAGAGACTGATGCAGAAAATGCTGAAATATGGGAGTTGTTAGGCAAAGTTTACGGTATTTTAAATATGCAGGAAGAAGCAATGGATGCTTTTAATAAAGCAGATCAGTTGAGATAATTAATAATTTTTGAAAGATAAGTTATGAATCAGGTTAAGCCACCTAAGGGACAGCAAATAAATATTGAGCTGGGTGAAAAAGAAGCGGAGGGAATTTATTCCAATCTTGCAATTATTACACATTCTCCTGCTGAATTTATTTTGGATTTTACAAGAGTTGTACCCGGCGTACCTAAAGCAAAAGTTTATGCAAGAATTATTACAACACCGCCGCATGCTAAAATGCTTTTAAAAGCTTTGAAAGAAAATATTGAAAAATTTGAAGCACGGTTTGGTGAGATTAAAATCGATACACCAAATCAGCATTTTGGTTTTGTTCCGCCTAAGGGTAATGAAAAAGTAAATTAATATTTATCATTATCAGGTGATTGTTATCTTTTTTGAGTTACGGCAATATTTATTATGTTGTGACTTTTTTTGTTTAGTCTAAATTACTTATAAAACGAGTCCCGACCTGCCTGCGGAGGCAGGTTTATCGGGACAATTATCAACAAATAAAAAATACTAATAGCGGAGTTTAATAATTGCAATTACTGCTGCAATCAGGAAGAAAATATTTGCAAACCATGCAGTAAGTAATGGGTCTAAAGCACCGTTCTTTCCAAATGCTTGGCTTACCTTCATAAACACAAGATAAATAAACGTTAATAAAATACTTAGTCCAACCTGAACAGCGAGACCGCCTTTTCTTTTATTTGCCGAAAGTGGGAGCCCGAATAAAACAATTATTAGACTTGTAAAAGCAAATGCATATCTTGAATGATATTCAATTAAAGTTGCGGTAGGATCGTTACCTGTTTTTTCCTGTGCTAAGATTAGTTCATCAAGCTCATCCAAATTCATTTCCTGAGCTTTTCTTTGTTTCTTTGTTAAATCAGTTGGACGAAAATACAGGTAATCTATTTTTAATGTATCAAAATAATTTGCTACCTGTTTGTCTCCATCAAAAAATCGTTTTACACCGCTAACGGCTATCCAAATATTATTCAGCGTATCATAATTCAACCTTGGCACATCAATTCTCGAAACCATTTGTGTAATATCTTCTACCTTAAATTCCTGTACACTTACCCGGCTGGCCATATTTGTAACTGGATCGAAAAATCCGATACTTACAATTCTTGTTTTTGAATCCTGGAAAAAAATATTACTTTCTGAAAATCTTATACCTTTTTTAAGATAGACTTGTTCGATATGAATTTTAGTTTTATTTGCTAACGGAACAACATAACCGCCGAAATATATTGAGAATAAACTGATAATAATACTAGTAATTATAAAAGGCGCCATAAATCTGTAAATGCTCATTCCGCTTGCACGCATAGCAGTAAGCTCACTCAAACTCGATGCTTTTCCTGCTGTGAAGAGTGCGGCAAATAATACGGCAACGGGAGTCATCAGTTTAATTATTTCAGGTGCAAATACAACATAATAATGCAATATTTCAACCGCCGGCAAATCCTGATCGATAAAATCATCAAGATTTTCCATTGCATCAATCACAACAAAAATTAGGGTAAACGCCATCAACCCAAATAATATGGTTTGAAGAAACTGTTTGATAAGATACTTGTCAAGAATTTTTATCATTACCATTTTTATATTTGTTACGCAGTTTTTTCGGGATAAGTTTTTTTAGAAACGTAAATTGAATTGTTACTATTTCTTTGTTCGTCTTTATTGTGAGCAAAATTCCCATAACAAATAAAAGAATATTGGCTGCCCACATACCTATGAACGGTGAAAAGACATCTCTTTCCGCCAGTTTTTCCCCGCCTATTAAAAACGCCCAGTATAAAAGGAAGAAAGACAGGCTTACACTTGCAGCCGTACCGAAGCCGCCTTTCCTTACCATAATACCAAGTGGTGCACCAATTAATACAAACACAATGCAGGCTACGGGCAAAGCATACTTTTTATAAATCTCTACCTCGTACTTTTCAATTTCTCTGTCGCTCCATTCTACTCTTCTATAATTAGAAAGTACAACATTTTTTGCGGATTTGATTTTATCAAGAACTCTCACATAAATAAGTTTTTCTGTTTGAGGTGTATTTAGCGTTGGTACAGTTTTCTTAGCAGTAGAATCCATATAGAAATATCTGTTTGTTTCCTTTTGCAAACCGTTCACATACTTTGCTCGTTGTTTATTAAGAGAGTCAACAATTACTTCCATTGCCTCAATACTAAGTTCTCGTTCTCCTCGTATTCCGCTTGCCGATTGCTGAAGGGAAAACTGATTGGCATTCATTGCAATTCTATGTTTTTCAAAAACAATTTTGCGATACATACCCGAACTCTTCACATCAGACTCATGAATTTCTCCCTCCCTCAAATCCATTATTAATTTCGATTGATCAGGAGAAAAATAAATGAATCCTTCACGCGCAGTAACAACGTTTATTTTTGATGGATTTGTATAATCGTAAATAACAACCTGCGAGAGTTTATTTGTTGTTTCATCAATCTCCCTAACTAATATTGCATAGTTAGATACTTCCTGCGAAAAGAAACCCGGTTCTAAAGATAGTGTTGGTTTCTTCCTCGATATATCACCCATTAATATTTTTGCCTGATGGTTCGCATCTGGGAGAACATCATTATTAAATACGAAAAGTAGATATGCTACAACAATGCTTGTGAAAAATGGAGCGATCATCATTTTATAAAGACTCGCGCCCGATGATTTCATAATTGTAACTTCATTGTTCTGCGACAGATTACCGAATGCCATTAAGGTTGCAACAAGGGTAGCCATTGGAACTACGAGAACCAGCATCCACGAAAGATTAAATACAATTAATTTTGTTAGAATCCATGTGCCTAATCCTTTTCCAACAAGCCGGTCTGCAAATTTCATAAGAAACTGCAAAAGGAAAACGCACATTAATGTTAAAACAGAAAATGTAAAAGGCGCAATGTGATTTCGAAGTATGTATTTATGTAAAATCATTATAATAAAAATAAGTAAGGCGCAATCGTTTAACAAGATATGACAAAATCGCTTATAATTTAAAACCCAACAATACTTTTTTTGTAGAACTTTTATTAAATTTCAGTTTCAGACTCATTCATTTTTATTTTCACATCTATTTCATTGTATATTTAACATTTGATTAGATCTTGAGGTAATTTAATAAGAGGGAATTATTTATTTCATAAAATTTATGAAGGATAACGATTTGAAAAAAGTATCAGATTATATAAATGCTAATAACAGCAGTTACATAGAAGAACTGAAAAACTTCTTGCGCATTAAAAGTATAAGTACGGATGAAAACCATAAAAAAGATATGTTAAAAGGAGCAGAGTTTGTTTCTAAAAAGTTAAATGATGCAGGAATGAATAAAGTGCGTATCATTAAAACTAATGGTCATCCATTGGTTTATGCAGAGTGGTTGAATGCACCTGGAAAACCAACTGTATTAATTTATGGTCATTACGATGTTCAACCTGTTGACCCAATTGAATTATGGGACACGCCACCATTTGAACCTACTATTAGAAATGGAAAAATTTATGCGCGTGGTGCCACCGATGATAAAGGGCAAATATATATGCATGTTAAAAGTGTTGAAGCGTATTTAAAAATAATCGGAAAACTTCCTGTAAATGTTAAATTTATTATTGAAGGCGAAGAAGAGATAGGAAGTAATAACCTCGGAGAGTTTGTTAAGAAAAATACGAAGTTATTAAAATGCGATGCTATTCTTATTTCCGATACAGCACTTTATGCACCTGGTGTTCCCACAATTACTTTAGGATTGCGCGGTATAGCGTATATGGAAGTTGAAGTAACAGGTCCGAATAGAGATCTTCATTCGGGTACGTTTGGCGGAGCAGTTGCTAACCCGATAAACGTACTTGCAGAAATGATATCAAAAATGATGGACAAGAACGGTCATATTAGCATTCCGGGTTTTTACGATGATGTTATTAAGGTCTCAAAAAAGGAAAGAGAACGGTTTAGCGAATTAAAATTTTCTGAAAAGAAATATGCAAAAGAAATAAATGTAAGAGAGTTGAAAGGTGAAAAAGGTTATTCTACATTAGAAAGAATGTGGGTTCGTCCCACCTTGGATTGCAATGGTATCATCGGTGGTTTTACTGAAGCCGGTGCTAAGACAGTTTTGCCCTCAAAGGTAACAGCCAAAATAAGTATGCGGCTTGTGCCAAATCAGAACCCCAAAAAAATCGCCAAGCTTTTTATAAAATATGTAAAACAAATCGCACCAAAATCTGTGAGGGTTAAAGTTAGAGAGATTCACGGCGGTTATCCGATTGTAACTCCAATGAATAATAAGGCAACGATTGCAGCATCAAAAGCAATGGCAAGAGCATTTGGAAAGAAAACAGTTTATATGCGCGAAGGAGGTTCAATACCGATTGTAACTGTCTTTGCGAAACAGTTAAACTCAATACCCGTTTTAATGGGACTTGGTTTGAATACAGAGAATTTACATTCACCAAACGAACATTTTGATCTAAATCATTTTCATCTTGGTATTTTGAGTTCTGCGTACTTCTTCGAGGAATTTGCTAAGTAATTAATTTTGTTTCCTTATTTGATGTAGAATTTATCTTCAACATTTTATTACTCTTCTAAAATGTCCAATAGTAACTGAATTTTACCATAAATTTATTATTTTCAGCGGCATAATTATTGTTTGTTTTGTAGATTGGATAAATTAATGTTGAGTTGATGAAGCGAATTACACTTACAATTCCTATTATTTTTATTATTACTATTATTGGCGGCTGTGGTGAAGACCGTAAAGAAGGTAATAATTATCAGCTTGATGGTGTAGAATATTCGCCAGAAAAAGATGCACGTATTCAACAATACAATCTTGAACAGCAAAAAAAACTTGCCCGTAACAGAACATCATGCGATACGCTTTCCTTAAAGGAGTTTGTTCTTGAAAACTATCCTCAAGGAAATTATCTTATAAACACTGACAAAACTTTAAGCTACTCTATTCCTAAACCTGCTGTTATATATTATAAAAGAGATAGAAGTTATATCTTTGGTGTAATTGCAAAATCGCGTGAAGGGGAAAGACTTATAGAACCGAAAAATATTGTGGGTTATGATCAGAGTTTTATTGATTTGGACAGCACGGAACTTGGAACGGCTTATTTCTATTTAACACTATTCAGATGTCAAAACGGAAATTTCGAAACAGTTTGGGAATCACTCATTCCTTCACACGGCGGATTTAATAATATCACTCCAAAAAACTGGAACTATAAAAACTTTCCTTTCGTCGAAGTTAATTTCCATTACGGTAGAGGAACAGGGCATATCAACTACAATTATTTTTTAATTGATGGAATTAATAATCAACCTCATTTACTGATGACTTACAAAGGAATAAATTTTAAAAGAACAATAGCTAATGTAAATGATGATGAATTCCCTGATTATTATGAACATATATACTATGATCTCGGTGACAGAATTTTTTCAAAAGATTCCGTTGCTTTCGTGTGGAACACAAAAGACAACGTCTATGTGAATTCCAGAAATAAACGGCAAACACGATCCTATTAAATTATTATTTATTTTTTACCTCTTAACTGTACGATTGGTTGCTTTGCGGGATAAATTAAAGTTCTTTTAGCATTTTTTGAAAACTATTTTGTATTTATTTTACATTACTAAATATATTAATTTGAAGTATATTGAAATCTATTAAGGAGAATTAATGCAGGAATTAGATACCAGACCTACTGATCTAATTGAATACTTATCATTGAAAGGATATGAAACAATAGCGGTGGACGGATACAAAGTAATTAATAAATATAGCTCGTTAGAAAAAGAACTGGAATGCTTATACAGCGGTGTCGGATTAAGAAACATTTCGCATTACGGAATAATTGAGTTAAAAGGAAAAGATGTACTGGATTTCCTTCACAGGATTTCAACAAACTCATTAAAAGATATTCCCAAAGCTCATATTAAAGACACCTTATTCACTTCCGATAAAGGAAGAATAATCAGTTTAGGTAAATTGATAAACTTTGAAGACTACCAGTTACTGATATGTGGAAGAGAAAATAAACCAAAGTTAATGAGCTGGATCCGTAAGTACATTATCACCGATGATGTTCAGGTAAACGATGCAAACAGCAAATACAATCTATTGGAATTAATAGGTCCGCAGGCAGATTCTTTTATAAGACTTATTTGCGGAAATGTTCTAAATGATATTGAACAGAATACACTTAAAATCATTCAATCGGATAATATTTTATTCTTTTTAATAAAGCTGTTGGATGAAAGAGGACAGAGTAAATTTTGGCTGCTTTCTGATCTTGGAAATAGCAAAAGATTAATAGAAAGTATGATAGAGTATAATGGTCCTTTCGATTTCAGTCTCATCGGTGAAGACGCATATAATACTTACCGGATAGAACAAGGAATTCCCGTTGCTCCAAATGAATTGAATGATAATTATAATCCACACGAAGCGAACCTTATGAGTTTAGTTGATACTACAAAAGGTTGTTATATTGGACAGGAAGTGATTGAACGTATTGAAACTTACAATAAAGTTCAAAAGCATTTGTACGGAGTTGAATTTGATGGAGAACTATTTGGCGAAGAACAGTTTACATTGCATTCCGAAGACGGAACTGAAGTTGGTACTGTTACCTCATCTGTAAACTCTTTAAAATTAGATATTCCGATAGGGTTAGCATTTATTCGCAGAGCTTTTGCTAAAGAGGGAACAAAATTATCTGCCAAAAGTAGTAACGGAAAAACAATTAGCGTTACCGTTTGCGATCTACCTTTTGTTAAATGAAGATTTATACCAAAACAGGCGATAAGGGAGAAACCGGACTTTTTGGAGGTGAGAGAGTTTCTAAAAACTCGCCTAGAATTGAAGCATACGGAACGATTGATGAACTAAATGCTTTTATCGGATTGGCAGTTATTGAAGTATCAGATAGATCAGTTAAAGATCTTTTACAAAAAATTCAAAACTGGCTATTTTCAATAGGTGCTGATCTTGCGACACCTGATAATGAGAAGACCAAAAAGCTGAATGTTTTCCGAACGCCTGAAGAATATTATTTGTATATTGAAAAAGAGATTGATAAATATGAAGATAAATTAGACGAGTTAAGAAACTTTATTCTTCCCGGAGGCACAAAAGGAGCCGCACTGTTGCACATTTGCAGAACCATTACCAGGCGTGCTGAAAGAATGGTTGTGGCATTAAACAGTACGGTGAAAATTGGAAATAACATCATTATATTTTTAAACAGATTATCTGATCTGTTTTTTGTTCTTGCACGTTTTGATAATGCCGTAACCGGTACTCCCGATATTGAATGGAAACAGTGATTTTGCTTATTGCATTTTGCTGCTTACCTACTGAATAATAGGGGGTGAAATTGGCTTCGACGGGATTAAAGAGACACTAAACTGCGCACCGTGTTTCCTGCAGACACGTTAAACGGCGGGAAAAAACTTTAATTGGCGAATACGATTACGCTTTAGCTGCGTAAATTAACGCAGCCGTTCTCTGTTCTCTCTCGTACCGGGGTTCAGAAGGACGCCGTTAGGTATGATAGCTGAATCAACCGCCCTTGTTGAGAATGCGAATTCCGCGTCGGCGGACCAAGGGGCAAGCTTAAAGTGATCCTTGTCTGTTTGGTAGCTTTAAGCTAAATAAAAACAGAATATGTGTGTAGAGGTTTTTTGGATCTTAATTTCGGACGCGGGTTCGACTCCCGCCACCTCCACTAATAATGTTATATTATAATAACTTACAGAGTTCTCTTACAATATTCTTACGATAATGCACTCTGAAAGTCCTTTATTAATGCTATATTCAACCTGAAAGTTGATGAGAATTTTCAACCTGATTGACCCCCATACACCACGAAACTGAGGGTTGGGAGTGCGAGTGGAAATCCCGCACATATTCTACGATATATTTTTAAAATCTATCCTAGGTTCCTCTCCTGCAATCTTGAGAGTAACCTGGGAATAAGTGATGAGGGGTATTAGAATCCAGCTTCCAATTACGGGGTTCTTTTCAGTTGCTTATCTAACTTATTTTTTGCCTTTTGTTCCTGTTTACTTTTCTTCTGTTTCTGCCCCTTATTCTTATCCTTCTTACCGCCTTTGTCTCCCATAGTGTATATCCTTTCTTGTTATTAATTAACTTCTCTCACACTTATCCTAAGTAAGCTTTTAGCCTATCGCCTCTTTTGGAACCTCTCAATTTTCTTAAAGCTTTTTCCTTAATCTGTCTTATTCTTTCTCTAGTAAGATTAAATCTATCGCCTATCTCTGCTAAGGTCGCTTTTTGATTTCTTCCAATTCCAAAAGAGAGTATTATTACTTCTGCTTCTCTTGCATTAAGGGTAGAAAGAGCATTTGTAATTTCATTCTTTAGAGATTCTTTCATCAAACTATTGTCTGGTAATAGCTGGTTGTCATTGGGAAGAACATCCATCAAACTGTTTTTATTCTCATCACCACTTTTTAATGGCGCATCCATTGATACATATCTGGCAGAAATCTGAAGTGTATATGCAACTTCTTCAGTTGTCCACTCAAGAATCTTTGCAAGCTCTTCGGTGGTTGGCTTTCGTTCGTATTCCTGTTCCAGGTCTCTGGAAGCTTTGCTGATCCTTGTTAAGTCACCCACACGGTTTAACGGTAAACGAACCACTCTTTGGTGATC
>SMUY01122155.1_pt1 | contig 28844 bp, 27 predicted proteins | sample 2456441 | NCBI WGS metagenome assembly SMUY01 (sample SAMN11095931, study PRJNA526329) | marine sediment metagenome | biome: Marine sediment; feature: Surficial sediment; material: Deep marine sediment; isolation source: Hadal surficial sediment | place: Pacific Ocean | collected 2014-11 | depth...
ATTATTGCAGTCTACCTGCCCGCCGTTTACGCCGACCCCGAAGGCTTCGGTCTCTCACTAGGACTCGTTGCTTTTTTTGTCATGGCATCGCGCATCTTCGACGGGCTCACGGATCCGCTGATTGGATTCTGGTCGGACCGGCTGCGCACCAGGATCGGGCGGCGCAAGCCTTTTCTACTCATCGGCATGCCGATCTACATGGTCGGCCTATGGTTTTTATGGATACCGCCGTTCGAATTCAGCGAGGTGACGTTCCTCGGTATGGAATTCAACAACGGCTATCCATGGATGCTGTTCACCTTGATTATTTTCTACATCGGCGCAACGGTTAAAGATGTGCCGTACAGCGCCTGGGGTGCGGAACTTTCGACAAAATACGATGAACGCACGCTGATAATGTCTTGGCGTGAAGTATTTTCCGTTGGCGGCGCTTTGATTGGCGCTCTGACCCCGGCGATCATCTTTTTTTGGGGTTACAACAAACCTTCCGACGCCGTTTATTTTTTGACATGGTTCATCCTCATTTTGACACCCATCTATGTCATCAACAGTGTCTTTTCGGTGCCCGAGTATGAAGTCAACGAAACGCGTAAGGCACGTATCCCTCTCAAAGAAAGTATACGTGTGGCGTGGAACAACGGACCATATCGCAAGCTGATCATCATCTTCTTGTTCTCCACGATCGGCGCCGCCATGACGAACACGCTTAGTTTCTTCTTTGTTAAGCACGTGCTGATGGCCGGTGACCTCTACGGGTTCTATCTAGCCCCCTATTTCATCTCGCAAATTGTGGCGATTCCGCTCTGGTTCGCGCTATCCCGGCGCATTGGTAAACACCGGGCAACGATGGTCGCGATTGGTTGGTATGCTTTGTGGTCATGTTTCATTCCGCTCATCGCATGGATGGACGCAGCAAACTTCACGGCGTTCGAAGTGTCACGATTGCTTTCCTTCCTGCCCGATGAGGCATACGCCAGCACCATGACGTATTTCGAAGGCATTCCCACGGGCAAGTTTGTCTTCTTCATCGCGGTCATGTGCCTGAAGGGCTCTGCAATCGGCGCGCTGTCTGCGCTACCGTATGCAATGGCTGCCGACGTGATCGACCTCGACACAGCGCAAACCGGCAAAAGGCAGGGTGGCGCCTATTTCTCCATCTGGACCATGACCCGCAAGTTGGCCTACGCCCTGGGGTTATTCATTGGCGGGAGCGCGGCTGTAATCATTGGGTTCGACTCACTATCTGATCCCATCAATACGACTAACACAGTAGCCACGTTGTTTGGATTGGCCTGCTTATATTCGGTGGTGCCTGCGCTATTTAAATTCGTCGCTATACCGCTGCTGTGGACTTATCCGCTCACGGAAGAACGGCTCGCTGAGATTCAGGCCGAAATCGCGTCAAATGAACGCGCCGCTATTGATGGTCCAGGGCAAGACGCAGTGCCAGGGACGAAAACACCAGCGCCGCAGCCCGGTTGAGGTAGCTTTGTGCCTTATTCCTCGGGGGCGTCTGCGGCACAAAACTTCGGGGTTAGATCCAGGACCATTAACAGGCGGCCGAAACCGATGTATTGCCCAGCCATCATGCCAAGTTCGAGAATTTCCCGCTCACTGAATAGTTGCTTTAAACGGGCAAAAAATTCATCGTCCACATTGTGGTGATCAATGGCCAGCCGTTCGGCGTATTCCACGGCCAGGCTTTCTCGTGGCGTAAACGATTCTCCGCCGGTATCGAGTTGCTCAATCTTCTGTTCTGTCAGTCCGTTTTCCATCGCCGATGGAAAGCGTGCACCCAGTCAGGTAAAACAGTCGTTCAGGCGTGCGATTTTTAGCCGCACAAGTTCCTTCAAAGAAGGCTCAATGCAACCTTCGTTGTGTGCTGGATAGTAAAACTTAAAATAAGCGTCGAAAAAGTCCTGATGGTGAGCCAATCCCCTCAGCACGGAAGCGTCACCCCCTGCTGCTTCGGCCTTCTGAACCTGAGCAAGTACGTCCGCGCGTAGCTCTGAGTTTTCCTGTAAACGGATTCTAGCCATCGTGTTTCTCCTGGATGCAAGGCACTATAACGTGATTATCAAGGATACTCGGAACCTGAGGAGGCATACCTAAAGGCCTTTGAGTGCGAGTTGCACGGACTTCTTGAGGCGTTTTTCGTCCAGGAATAGCTGCTCGGTGGGTAGAGGCGCAAGGGATTGGCCGTCGATTTGCATTACGACTTCGATACCGCCCTGGTCGCGGAACAGCAGTTCATCACTACGATCGAATATGGAGATCTGCAATGACGATGCCCCCGCAGTGCCTGAGTATTTTTCATTGCCGAACAATTCACCGATACCACCGGTTTTTCTGCTGATCTTTTGATCCACGCCATCCCACTTCGCTTTGTTGTTTTCGAACGGTGCGCCAATGTAGTGCACCTGAATCGTCACCAATGCGTCCATGTCGTGTCGATAGAGCATTTCACGAAAGCTGTGCTCGCGTACGGCCGCCATCTTGTCTGCGTCCAACTCCTCCGACCCCGGAATGGCGTATCCACCCACTTGCTGCTTCATCGTGTCGCGGATTTTTCGGTAGTTGCCGACCGCTATCAGCTCGAAGCCCATACGATCGAGGCGCCTGGCAACTTCAGCTTCGAGCATGCGGCCGATGGCGTCAGGCATGTTTAAAGCCCTGGCCGCTTCCGCGGGTGCCAGGGCTAAGGTCTTGATGTTTTTTTTGAACGTTCGTTTATCAACTAGATAGGGCGAATCAGCGGCATGGGCGGTGATTGCTCCGCTGACCAGGCTGAATATAACAAGCAGTTGGACTATCGGTGAACGATGCATGGGCTACTCCATATCTGCCATGTAGCCGCGGATGATCCCGGCATCCGACGCCTGGGGCGCGAGGCTCAGATAACGTTGAAACTCCGTTAATGCTTCGCGGCTATTGCCTTGCCGGCGCAGCGCCATGCCGCGTTCTTTGTGAGCAGCAGCGAAAGTCTCATCGAGCGCGATGGCGCGGCCATACGCAGCCATACGCATGGAGAAGTCTGGCCCGTCTGGATTAGCTTTGCGAAAACTCTCGCCGAGTAAAAATTCCGCCGTGGGCTCTTGCCTGATGGACAGGTATTTGGTCAGTGCAGTGCGGGCACGCTCGAAGTAACGGTCCTCGAGATCTAAACTTGCGTTGAACAGCAGAACGGGCGCGATGGCTTCATAATACGCATGGCTTTCGGGTACGGTTCCTGGTTGGTATCCCTTGCGACGAGCTTCACGCAAGATGTTCTTTTCCAGGTTTTTGATACGATCGTCTAGCGTGGGGTGGCTGCTCCACAATGTTGCGACATTAACGGCGCCGTAAACGTCGTTCTGCTTTAGCGCTTTGAACGCGAGAAGGGCTTGTCCGCGATCGTAGTTCGCATCCGCCATGAGTTCGAGTCCGCCCTCGTCGGCGGCGTGTTCGAGTTTTCGTGAGTAGCCATTCGTGACGAGACCGGTCCAGAAATTGCCCACCCCATCCATGAGATTGGTTGGCATTCGACCGGTTTCCGCGGCCACTGCGGCCGATACCAGAAGGCCGAGGCCCTTGCCGAATGCGGACTGCTGCTTTTCGACGATGAGTTCCCGATAGGAGTGGCGGTGTAGAAAGTGGGAAATTTCGTGACCCAGAATCGCGGCCAACTGAGCCTCGTTCTCCATCCATGCGAGGAGTCCTGTATGTATGGCGATGTCGCCGTAGGGGTATACCCAGGCACTCAACGTTGGTTCCTGGACAAGGATGATTTCGATGTCGACGTTCACATGATCGAGGCGGGAACCAATCATCTTCATGACGATGGATTTGACGTATGCCTCCACGGCCACGTTGCGATAACGTCGTTGCTGCTCATCGATACGAGATTCGTGTTCGCCAGCCAACTGCCACAGTGTGTATTCTTTGTCGTTTTCGGGGAACGAGGTGAGTTCGGAGACCGGTTTGACCTTTGCGGCAAATGCAGATGATGCAAGCAGCGCCACCACCAGCATCAAGCAGAGTCCTAATCGCATAATCCCCTCCCTCGCAGTGCGTCAGCTGGTACGAGTGACCGATCAGCGTCGGTTATCAGCTTGCTCGTGCGTCTATGTTAACGTAACCGGAGACTTAAGGACGCTGATCATGTCTATTCACGAGATAACTTTTCCGGGCGAGACCGACGTGTATCGCCTGGCCAGAGATGAGTTGCTGCAGGCAGAGATGGAGCTGCGTGGCAAGATCGAGGAAGTAGCTGCACTGCGCAGAAATTTGCCCCTTGGCGGGCTGGTAGAAGACTATGTGTTCGAAGGAGTTAACGGACACGTCAGGTTGTCGGAGCTGTTTGCCGAAGATAAGTCGAGCCTGGTGTTGTACAGCTACATGTTCGGCCCCAACGACGAGCAACCGTGTCCCATGTGCAGCTCGTATCTGGACAGCGCCGACGGCGTTGTAACCCACATTGAGCGACGGATTAATTTTGCTGTGGTCGTGCGCTCGCCTCTCGAGCGCGTTGTGGCCACAGCCAGGACTCGAGGCTGGAGCAATCTCAAACTGCTTTCGGCGGCCGACAACGATTACGCGCAAGATTTTCATACCGAAACTCCCGATGGGCGTCAGTTGCCAATTTGCAACGTCTTCGTCAAACGGGACGATGGGGTGCATCACTTCTGGGCCTCGGAGATGTTCTTCGCCCCCACCGAGTGGCATCCAAGGCACGTCGATTTATTGATGCCGCTCTGGCACTACCTGGATCTCACCCCGGAAGGGCGTGGGGATTTCTTTCCAAGCCTCAGCTACGAGACTTGAGAGATGCCGTTTGCCTCGAGCGATATCGATATTTATTACGTGGAGACGGGCCGGCAGGAATCTGATCGGGAGACCATCTTTTTCTGCCATGGGGCAGGAGGCAACGCGACCAGTTGGTGGCAGCAGATGACGGTGTTCGCCGAGCACTATCATTGTATTGCTCACGACCATCGCGGCTTCGGCCGTTCGCGATGTACGGCCGAGGCGTTTCAGGTAACACAATTCGCCGCCGATGCGTTGGCGGTATTAGATGCAGCGGGTGTTGCTAGCGCACATTTCGTCTGTCAGTCGATGGGCGGTTGGACGGGGGTGCAGGTGGCTCTCCGGCACCCTGATCGAATCAAAACTTTGGTGCTCTCGGATACGATCGGCGGCATCGCGTTGCCCTCTGGGTTGGAGAGCATACGAACGATGGGGAAACGGGTAGAGGATGAGGGAGCCGTGAGCCCAGCTTTGGCTGCAGATTACCCAACGAAAAATCCTGCGGGTGCGTTTCTTTATCAGGAACTCTCCACTTTTAATGAGAGCCATGATGATCTCGGACTCAACGACAAGTTGTTTGCGGCGGATACGCTCGTCCCGGTGGAGCGTTGTCGTGAGCTTGATCTCCCGATACTGCTGTTCTCGGGGAAACGAGACCTCATCTGGCCGCCCGCGGTCCTTGTTGAGCTTTGTGACCTGCTGCCAGATGCACGGATCGTCGAAATCGATAGCGGGCATTCGCCTTACTTCGAGAATGCTGTTGCGTTTAATGCAGGGCTGGCGGAGTTCCTTCCCTCTCCTCTGGCTCCATGACGGAAGCCACAGATACTTCGGACACTGAACCCCAGCCTACCAAGCGTTCGACCAGTTTTTTCTACGGATGGGTAATTGTCGGCGTTGCTGGAACTCTGGGGTTTCTCGGAACAGGGTTTTACTCATACTCGCGCGGTGTTTTCCTGCCCTCACTTGCGGAGGATTTAGGTAACGGCAGCCGCTTCGCAATTGCGATGGGGTTTTCAGCCGCAGGCATCACGAGTGCGATCATTGCACCCTACATCGGCCATCTTCTCGACCGTTATTCGCCACGTCGAATCATCCTCATCGGCATAGGAGTGGTATCGAGTGCGTATCTGCTGCTCTCGGTAACGCAGACCTTGTGGCAGTACTACCTGATTGTCGGGGTAGGCATGGGCGTGGGTATGAGCTGCATGGGTGGGTTGGCCTGGCATCGGTCTGTGATCAGCTGGTTCGACCATTGGCGTGGACGGGCGATAGCGCTTGCGGTGATGGGGGCGTCGCTCTCCGGTGTGATGATGCCACCCCTGGTCACCGCGCTTGTTGAGGAATTCGGCTGGCGAGGCGGATTCCTCACCTTTGCCGTGATTACCGGGCTGAGCCTGCTACCGCTTGTCTATTTCCTGATGAAAGATCGCCCCGAACAGATCGGCGAGGTACGCGACGGGCGCAGTTACGTCGCATCACACAGCGAAGAGATTGTGGAGATCGTTGCGGACAGTCGTGTCTGGCATTGGCGAGAAATGCTCAAAAGTCGCGCATTCTGGAGCATCGGTTTGATTTTCGGTTCCATGAGCTGTGTGTACTCCGCGGTGATGTTACATCTGTTCGGTCACCTTTTGGATATCGGCCTCAGCACATCGTATGCAGCATGGATCCTGTCAGCCACGGCGTTGTTTGCGGCCCTCGGCAAGCCGGTGGTCGGTTGGTTGTCCGATGCCTTCGGAGCCAAGGTCACGATCTGGCTTGCGCTCAGTACCCAATGCGCGGCACTTCTACTGTTTTCCCAGGCGGGGGATTTCCGGCTCAGCATTACCGCGGCCTGTATATACGGCCTCGGTTATTCAGGTATGTCGCCCCTTCGAACCTTCTCCATCTCCACCGCCATGGGCAGCGTGTCGTTTGGTGCCGCAAACGGGGTGCTCAGAATAATCGAGTTGCCACTGGTGATATCCGCGTCACCTCTGGCGGGATTCATCTACGATGCAACTGGCAGTTATCGCATCGCTTTTCTGATTCTCGCCGGATTAATGGCGGTTGCCTGCATCGGACCGTTTTTCATCAAGGCGGGCGGTGCAAGAGAACGTCGACGAATGAAGTTGAGTCGACAGTAAGGCACGGCAGCCCAAGACAGACGTTCACAACTCGAATGTTCTGCCAAGTCCCAAACTGCTTCACATTTGAAAAGACGATTTATTGACTCTCCATAAGAAGGAGCGCACCATGCGCCGCTTCAATTTGAACTGTCCGAGCCTTTCGAATGAACTCGTACAAATTGCACAAGAACATTATTTGCGCACCAGCGTCGCGTCGCGGCGATCTGTGTGTGCTGCAAATGTTCACCGTTAACGGAGGCTCGAGCGGATAATCTTTCGAAACATTAAGCTGATTTCAAAGAACCCCGAAGAGCGACAAGCCTTCGGGGTTTTTCGTTTTAGACCCTTTGAAAAGCCACGGGTTGGCTTTAGCTGTAGACAAGATGATGAACGACAAAAAACGATTGCAACAAAATCTGAGCAGAACGTTGTTACTGGGATTTTTCCAGGTGTTCCTGGTGATCATGCCTATTGCTGTGCCGTTTTTTCAGAGCAAAGGCCTGTCCATGCAGGATGTGTTCTCTCTGCAGGCGCTGTTTGCACTTGTCGTTTTAATAACGGAAGTACCTTCAGGTTACGTGGCCGATCTCATCGGTCGCAAGCAGACTCTGGTCATTGGCGCCATATTTGGCGGCATTGGTCACACCTTGTTAATCGGTGCGGATGGATTCTGGGGGCTTGCGATGTTCGAGATAGCCTTAGGTATCAGCCACAGTTTGATATCGGGTGCAGACATCGCACTCTTGTATGACACAGAGATCGCACTCGAACGTAGTGAGGATCATCAACGACAGATCGTCGGGAAGCTCTATTCGATTCGTACGGCGTCAGAAGCGGTGGCCGCGTTGGTGTGTAGTTTTCTTCTTCTGTGGTCCATGGAGCTCGTCATATACGTCCAGGCGCTTGTTGGATGGCTACCGCTGTTGATCGCCGTGCGGTTGGTTGAACCGCCCGGGGCGCGGCTGGAGGGTTCGAGTCATACCGGCAACATGGTCCGTATATGCCGCTATCTGGTGACTCATTCGAGCGTTTTACGGTTGGTATTTATTGCGCTGTCGATCTGGAGCTTGACCACGTTTTATGCCGTCTGGCTCTTGCAGAAGCTCTGGGTGGAGCAAGGGATAGCTCTCGCTCACTTCGGCTATCTGTGGGCGGCATTGACGGTTATCGCCTCGCTGGCAGGACGCTGGGCCCACCTCGTCGAAGAGCGGATAGGCATCAGTCGGATGTTGGTCTTCATCGGTCTGGTTCCGGCATTGGGATACCTCGGGCTGGATCTGTTCGGCGTTGTCGGCGGTTATATCGCCAGCACTTCGTTTTTCGTCTGCCGCGGATTCGGACTGGTGATCCTCCGCGAAGCGTTGAACAGCCGCGTACCCAGTGAGTTTCGGGCCACGGCGAATTCGCTTGCTAGTTTCGGTTTTCGCGGCGCGTTCGTGATAACAGGGCCATTCATTGGGTATGTTTTCGACTTGTGGGGCATGAGCGTGACCCTGATGTTGTTGTTTGCAGCAACGCTGGGGGTTTTTCTCGGCTTGATCGTGCCGTTGCTACTAGCCGTACGATTCGAGGTAAAACACCAGGAGCCGACAGCCGGTGACGACCTGGAGAAACCTTTCTCCTCAGAACAGGCTGGATAGCTCGATCAGCGCGGCCGGATTCTCCGCCAGGTGGGTTGGCCGCGCTTCTTCGAGCTCTACGCGCGAACCGAATCCCCAGAGAACGCCGACGGTCACCAGGTTGTGTTCCTTACCTGCCGAGATATCGGAGTCGCGGTCACCAATCATGACGCTCGAATGCAAATCGACGCCGTTTCGACCGAGGCGCGTAAGCTGCATAGACTTATCTGTGCCTACATCGCCACCGTCGATAATATCGAAGAGCTCCGTGAGGCCAAACAGTTCGAGAATTCGTTCAGCAAAATCCACTCGCTTACCTGTACACAGCCCAAGGGAGTGTCCTGACTCCACCAGAGTGCGCAGTACATCGGGAATCGCCGGGTACACCTGATTTTCGGAGAAACCGATACTCGAATATCGTTCGCGAAACTTGCTCACAAGCGCAAGCACTTCAGTTTCGTCGTTTGAACCGGTTACCGCCCTGAACGTCTGGTCAATAGGCGGACCGATATACTGAGAAAACGTATCACGCTCGAGATCACCATACCCAAACGCACTCAAAGCGTAATTAACACTCTTCCAGATCCCCTCCGATGGATCACTAATAGTCCCATCCAAATCAAATATAAGGCGACCTTTGCTCAAGTGATTCTCCTTCGTTCGAATATTTTAAGAAGGTTGATCTACGAGAAGCGAGGCGGAAGTCATTTTCCAGGGACGCCGGTAAGACGCATCCGTGCGGGCTTGCTCTCGCCCTCCCTGGCTCGAGACACCCTGGAAAATGACTTCCGCCTCGCTTCTCCGCGATATTCTTCCAGGATTCGATAGTGGCCATTCGGGTTCTCAGCGCAGCTCAGGCCTAGGGTCAGCGGACTAGATACACCGCGCTTCAATACTTCAACGGATTCCCAACAACAGCGATTCGAAGAACAGTGACACACTATTTCGATTGAGCGAACTGAAGATGTCGCTCCCCTGACCAAATGGGACCGCGCGTCCTCCGCACATCGCACTAGCCGATGACCTCCGGAGAACGTCGAGGGAAACGGGGGCAGGAGTGGGGATAAGGTTTTCAGAGTGCTCGAGCCAGGGAGGGCGAGAGCAAGCCTACAGGGATGTATTCACGGCGTCTCTGATAAACCTTATCCCCACTCCTGCCCCCGTTTCCCACGGTTCGGCAGAACACCCTGCTTCGAAGTACTAGTTAAACCTCAACCGCATTGATCAACCCGGGACGCTCTAAGGCACCACGCCTCTTACGTTCGTATTTGTGGGCGGGGGTGTTGATAATGTCGGTCAGTTCAGCGGCAGCGAGGCCGGTGCTAATACGTTCGGAGCTTGCGTCTTCGTACAGCGTCGTGCGCTGTCGTGGGGTGCGGTGGCAGTCATGGATCATCTGGGCCATTTGCTGGGGTGAGGTCTCCTGGCCATGTGTGGTGCCTGCCGCCCGGCTGATGCTCTCGTTCATGAGGGTGCCGCCAAGATCGTTACAGCCCGCGTTCAGGCAAGCCTTCACACCTTTGTGCCCCATCTTCACCCAGCTGACTTGAATGTTCTGGATGTAAGGGTTCAAAGTCAGGCGCGCGACTGAATGCATGAGAACGGCTTCGCGGAAGGTCGGACCTTTGCGCGCTTTGCCTTTTAGATACATGGGGGCTTCCATGTGTATGAACGGCAACGGCACAAACTCGGTGAAGCCACCGGTGCGCTTCTGTAAATCGCGCACGCGAATCAGGTGCCGTGCCCAATTTACGGGTCTTTCCACGTGACCGTACATGATGGTCGCCGTCGTCCTGAAACCTACCTTGTGGGCAGCTTCCATGACCTCGAGCCATTGGTCGGTGTTGATCTTGTCCGCGCAGATGATCTGGCGCACTTCGTCATCGAGGATCTCGGCGGCGGTACCTGGCAGGGTGGCGAGACCTGCCGCTTTTACTTGCCGAAGATAGGTTTCGAGATCGATCGAAAGCGTCGCGGCGCCTTGCCACACTTCCAAGGGTGAAAACGCGTGAATGTGCATGTCAGGCACGGCTTCCTTAACGGCGCGTAGGATAGCGAGGTAGGTGTCACCGGTGTATTCGGGGTGAATGCCGCCTTGCATGCAAACCTCGGTAGCACCACGCGACCAGGCCTCACGCGTGCGTCGTTGAATCTCCTCGTGAGAGAGATCGTACGGTCTTCCACGTAAGTTCTCCGACAGTTTGCCTTTGGAGAACGCGCAGAACTGGCATTTGAAGTAGCAGATGTTCGTGTAGTTGATATTGCGGTTGACCACGTAACTCACGGTTTCACCGTTTTGTGTTTTACGTAGTGTATTTGCAGCCTGGGTCACCGCCGCAAAGTCGTCTCCGCGCGCTTCGTACAGGCGAACGATGTCGGCTTCAGTGAGGTCAATTGCGTTGTCTACCTTGTCGAGAACCGCCAGAACGTCCTGAGAGATCGTTTTGGGGGTATTACTGATAGCCGCAAGAACGGTTGTGGGTGGATCCAGATCTTCACCGGGGCTCCATGGGTCGGTGCGTGGGAAGCCGCTGCTGTCGGCGTGATCAAGAATTGCCTGATGCAGCTCCGGAGCAACCCAGGTTTCGTAGTCCTGTACATATTTGGGGTATATGGTAAGTCGTTCGAGCAGGTGTTTCCCAACCGATGCGGTCTCCCGGCGCAGATCCTCGAGGTGCGGCCAGGGTGCCTCTGGATTGACGAAGTCGGGGGTCAACGGTGAGACGCCGCCCCAGTCGTTGATGCCGGCGGCGACGATCTGCGGGAGTACCCCGGGGCTCAGGTTGGGTGGAGCCTGGATACTCATCTGTGTGCCGAAGATGATGCGTGCGACCGCAATCGTCCAGAGGAGCTCGTTCAGATCCGGCTCTGGCGCATGGGCCATCTTGGTTTCCGGCTTGGCGCGAAAATTCTGCACGATGATTTCTTGAATATGACCATGCTCTGCATGGATCGAGCGAATGGCCAGCAGCGATTCGACCCGCTCGAGACGCGTCTCGCCAATACCGATGAGAATCCCCGTTGTGAACGGTATTCTGGCGACCCCGGCGTCGGCAAGGGTCTGCAACCTAACGGTCGGAACTTTGTCCGGTGAGCCATAGTGAGGCATGCCTTTTTCGCATAGCCGTTCGGAGATCGACTCGAGCATGATCCCCATGGAAGGCGAAACGGAGCGCATGCGAGTGAGTTCTGTGGGGGTGAGGTTGCCGGGATTGAGATGCGGCAGCAGCCCCGTTTCCTTGAAGACGCGTTCGGCAACATGCGCAAGATAATCCAGTGTGCTCTCGAACCCCATTTCGGATAAAGCGTCGCGCGCTGCCTTGTAGCGAAGCTCCGGTTTTTCCCCGAGAGTGAATAGCGCTTCTTTACAACCCATCTCAGCACCGCGCCCGGCGATATCAAGAACCTCTTCCTCACTCATATAAGGCGCTTTGAGCTTTCTTGGTACTTGGGCGAATGTACAGTAGTGACAAACGTCTCGACACAAATGGGTAAGAGGAATAAACACCTTGGGAGAGTACGTGACGACGTTGTGAAAGCCTCTGTCTCTGAGTTCAGAGGCAATGTCGGTCAGCGCTTTCGTGTCTTCAACGTCAGCCAGTTGCAGCGCCAGAACATCGTTGGGTAGCTCACTGTTCTGTGCCAGCTTGCGAATCGTTTGTAGTGGGTTTTTATGCATGTGTGTGTCTTTTATTGTCGAGGTCTCGAAGGCGCTGCGCTATACCGGATTTCTCCAAGTATATCCCCGTCTGGCTGGTTTGTGCGCGCGCCAGCAAAACCTGCAGATCGCCGGGGGTATCGATGTCCAGCGCAAAACCGCTGGATGGTGCAATTTTCGGAATAATGCCATCGCGGGAAGCCGCAGCAATATGGGGCTTGAAGCTCTTGCCGTCAAATAGGTAGGGAATTCGGTTGGGCGGCGAGCAGATGAGGCAATTTGTCCCGATGTTGTCGTTGTCTGGGACTACCGTGACCGCCTCGTGCTGAGCAAGTACGGCATCGACCTCCGTCGGTTCGATGAGTGGAACGTCGGCGGGCACGATCATCGTGCCTGCTGCGTGTAGTTGATTCTTAAGGTAGTCACCCGCCTGCACAAGTGCCAACGATAGATCCGCATCAGGGCTCTCCGAGAAACGTTCCGTACCAAAGGTCTGTGCTAACGCATCAGCTTCAGGTGCGCGTGAGACGATGAGGATGCCGGTTAATCTTTGCGAGCGGCTCAAGGCGGACAGCACGTCGCGAGCCATGGCGAGCATCAGCGCGCGACGCTCCTCCACCGTCAATACACTGGCGAGGCGTTTCTTGGCTTGATCAAAACTTTTAAGTGGGACCATTGCCCACATGGATTCTCCTCCGGAACTTAAGTTCTTTCGTTAGCTCTCAAGCGAGTGGATGAACTCGAGCACCGTGCGGCCCAGATCCACGCGGTCCTGCAACGTTACCATGACCGTTTGGGCGACGATAGTTGCCACATCCAGCGTTTTGTGCAGCGAAATATCCTGCTCATCCAGGACAAATCCGTCGATCACCCCCCGGTAGTGGTGAGCAACCTGCTTGGCAGTTACCGGCACGTTCAGTTCACGCATCATTTTTGCCGTCGGACCTTTGATGGCGACTCCGCCCACGATAGGAGATACGGCAACTACAGGCGCCGGGCTCGCGGCAAGTGCATCTCGCATGCCGGGTAAATTCAGCAGAGGATCTACAGATACGAACGGATTAGAGGGACAGATGATGACGCCGCGTGCGGTTTTGAGGCAAGTCAGAATAGCGCCTTGGGGTGCTGCGCTTTCGATACCTTTAAATTCAAAACCCGTCACGCTCGGTCGGCACCTGTCGCGAACAAAGTAGTGCTGGAACGCGAGTTCGCCGTCGTCAGTGTGGACGGTAGTGCGCACTGGATCGTCTGACATTGGCACGACGGGATGACGAACCCCAAACGAAGCGCATATGTGGCTTGTCGCCTCACTCAGTGTCGCGCCGTCGGCCAGCATGCGGCTGCGCGTCGTATGTAGAGCGAGATCTCGATCTCCGAGTCTGAACCAGGTGGGACCGCTGAGCTGTTCAAGTGCATCCATGAATTGCCAGCTTTCATCGGCACGCCCCCAACCTGTTTCCTTGTTGTTCATGTCGGCGAGGGTATAAACCAGCGTATCGAGATCGGGTGAGATGGACAGCCCAAGGTGTTCGAAGTCATCACCTGTGTTTACGGCGAAAAGAACCTCGTCAGGATCCAGTATGTGCGCCAGCCCAAGCGCGAGTTTAGCGCCGCCAACGCCGCCAGTAATGACCAGATAGCGGCCCTCGACCGCCGTTTTTGCCATTATCGGAAAAGATCCTCTTCCAGGGGCCGGTTGATCTGCTGTGCCGTATCGGTGCTCGTTTCCGGTGGCATTCCGCTGATGATCACTACGGGAATTTTTTCCGTCGTCTCACCCATCACGAGGGTGGCCGCTCCGGCCAGCGCGTCAGCGCGGTTGATCAGAGTCACCTTGAGCTCCCGGCCGTAGATATCAACACCGCCCCTATAATCGTCCAGCACAGTAATCCCCGCTGAACCGATTGCCGTGCCGACAGTGCCCAACCGCCAGGGTCGATTGGCGCTATCGGTAATCAGTACGGCGAGCCGCGTTGCCAACCGCGCTTCCAACTCAGTCTTGAGGCGTGCAGCAGAAGCGTCGGGATCTGTTGGCAACAGCAGCGCGTTTTCTACCTCGCCATGCTCGATGTTGGACTGATCCACCCCCGCATGTGCACCCACGAGTCCGAGCCGGTGGCGCATGATCAGCACACCTGGTTTCTTGCGCAGAAGGTCCGTGGACTCACCGAGGATCAGCTCCACCAGACGTGGGTCTTTTTCAGTTTCTTCGGCAAGCTTGATAGCCTCAGCACTCGGAGTGACGTCTGCGAGAGACACCGTTCGTCCTTCAGCCTTCGAGATGATCTTCTGAGCGATGCAGACGATGTCTCCATCGATGAGGTGGATGTCAGCGGCGCCAAGCGCGTTGCAGATAATCACCGCGAGATCGTCGCCGGACTCGATCATCGGAATGCCGGGAAGAGGGGAGACAGAAAACCCAGGGTTCATCAGTGATCCGCCTGGCCGACGATCTTAATACCGGAGTGGGAGATATCGTGACGGCGATTTATCTGGATGAGTATCGAAGTCAGTGCCTCGGCTGCCGCAGAGTTCTCGACGGGTCCTGCATGCCAGGCGGTCAATCCGGCTTCTTCGGCGAGCTGAATGACTTTGTCGCGGGCAACCTTTTTATTCCCAGCGACGAGCACGTCACATTCTATTTGCACGTCTTGCTGAAGGAGGTGCGCGGCGATGTTCTGAAATGCGGTGACGACCATGACGGACTCGCCGAGGAGATCCTGCGCCCTTTTACCGGCACTGCCTTCCTGGGGTAGCTGTACCGTACCAACTTTCGGTGGCACCAATGGCACCGTGACATCGATGAGGATCTTGCCGGTCAGCGCGGATTTGACCCCAGCTAATGTCGAAAGCTGGTGCTCGGCTGGTACGGTAAGCACAACGATGTCACCGGCGACTGCCGCGTCAGCGTTCACCATGGCATCGGCCGGTGTTTCGGGGCTGATCGCTTGTAGATTTGCGACAGCATTCTGAGCTTTCTCGAGCGTACGCGAGCCAATGACTATCTTGTAACCCGCCTTCGACCAGCGGATTGCCAGGCCAGTGCCAAGATCGCCGGTACCACCTAAGATGGCGATAGTTTCTTTGTCAGCGTCTGTGTCTACCATGTTGCGATGGCTCTCCTGTGTATCCGCCGGGCGTCAGCAGCTAAAAGCGGGCGATTATGCCGTCACCGACTTCCCGGCGCCACGGGTTGCTTTTATGTATTGTGCGGGTTTCCATGGTTTTTCCATAGAGAAACGAATTTTCTAAAACGATGAATAAGAGGAACGATAAATGAGGATTGGGGTGATGATTGGCGCTGACGGAAGCCGTGCGACGCTTGATGATGTGGTGGGTGTAGCTAAGCGGGTTGAAGACATAGGCCTTGATGATGTGTGGTTGGCGAACATATTCTCGTTCGACGCGATCTCTACGCTCGCCATCATCGGTCGCGAGACCCAGCACATAGGGCTCGGCACCGCAGTCACACCGACCTACCCGCGCCACCCCACCGCCATCGCCCAGCAGGCACTGACGACGGCCGCGGCCAGCAATAACCGCTTTACGCTGGGGATAGGCTTATCCCACAAGATTGTCATCGAGGACATGTTGGGCTTCTCCTACGACAAACCGGCACGGCACATGCGGGAATATCTCAGCGTGCTGATGCCGCTGGTGCGCGGTGAAACGGCAAACTTTCAAGGCGATCAGTATCAGGTCAATCTCACGCTCGATGTGCCCGGTGTCGACCGCTTGCCGGTGGTCGTGGCGGCATTGGGCCCGGTAATGCTGAAACTCGCCGGAGAGTTTGCCGATGGTACCAACACCTGGATGGTGGGTCCGAAAACCATGGAAGAGCACATCGTGAAACGTCTGCGTGAAGCAAGTGTTGGTCGCGATGATCCTAAAGTAGTCGGTGGCTTTCCTGTCATTCTCACCAACAAACCCGATGATGCTCGTGCTCGTATTGCGGAAGGGTTGACGATATACGGGCAGTTGCCGAGCTATCGGGCCATGCTCGATCGCGAGGGTGTCGACGGACCTGCCGATATCGCGATCGTGGGGGATGAGAATCTATTGCGTGGTGAGATCCGCCGGTTGGAAAACATCGGTGTGACTCACTTTAATGCCGCAATCATGGGCGTCGAGGAAGGCGCCTACGATCGAACGTTGGAATTTCTTGCGAGTATTTAGACCTTCTTGGAAGTCACCCTAAAATGCGAGCGCAAAACATGCGCCGCCTTGTTTGTTGTTCGTAAAGGAAATCGTACCTCCATGAGCGATCATTATCTGACGGCTCAAGGCAAGCCCGACGCCACTACCCGTAGGACGTGTCGTATAGAAAGGCACGAATATTTTTGAAGCTATATCTGCAGGAATTCCAGGGCCGTTGTCCGAAACTTCAATGGTAATGCCACCACGGTGATTCAGCCTCGCTGATAACGTAACCTGTCCTAGATCAGCACCGGTAAGTGCGTGTTCGCAGTTCTGCAACAGGTTGATCAACACCTGTTCAACCATCTGCCTATCGGCATAGACATCAAGCTCACCTGGTTCGACGTTGGTCAGAAGGGCGAGGCCTTTTTTCAGCCAGTCTACAGTCGCCATTCTCGTTACGTCCGCAAAAAGATCGGCCAATCGAATCCGAGATTTATCGGGCGTTGGCAGGCGTGTGAGTTGTTGATAACTCGATACAAAATTCATCAGTCCATCCGAACGACGAGCGACGGTGTTTACTGCATCTCGTACAACAAGCAGTTCTTTAACAACTTCCGGATTGTCCGCAATCTTCTTGCTGACATCTTCAACCACATCCACGGCAGTTTTCGCCAACGATGCAACCGGCGTGATTGAGTTCATTATTTCGTGAGTCAGCACTCTGACGAGGTCCTGCCAGGCACTCAGTTGCATACCGTCCAGCTCACTCTGGATGTTCTGCAAACTGATTAGTTTTTCCGCAGATGAGGCGATCGTAATCTCGCTGGCAGAAATCGTAAGCCTCTGCTCCGAATCGTCCACCAGAAAAGAAACTAGAATTCGTTCCCCCGGTCGAATCGAGATTATCTCGCTACAGAACTCGCTTCCGAACTGTTCCAGGTCTGATACGCGAGTCAGTTGAGCAGTGCCGAACAGACGCCTCGCCGAGTTGTTCCAGAGGGTGATGTGGTTGTCGGAGTGAACCGATATCAGAGGTACGGGTACATGTTCCAACAGTGCTTTTAGATGTCTGAGTTCACTCTCACGTTGTTTTCTGTCTGCCCGGAAACGATCGAGTATCTGAGTGAACGTAACCCCTAAGTCGGCAAAACCCGCTCCCATTTTGGCAAATTCGAATCGCTGGCCAAAATCCGCGTAACGTACGGCGTCCAGAAAGCGCGAAACCTCATTGTTGGTTCTGGATATGAATTTGAATAAGTCAATGGTGAGACCCACCGCAACGCCAAAAGCCAACAGCGTCGCGGGATGATGGCCGGGAGTGACAACTAGGAATCCAACTCCTGCCAACGCTGCCAAGATAAAGCTCAAACGAATTACAAGCAGGGTTCCGAAACGATCAAAGCCCATGTTTCTCCATCCTCCTATACAAGGCTGCCCGGGTCAGACCTAGATCTTTTGCCGTATAACTGATGTTGTAGCGATTGCGCTGAAGTGCCTGTTCGATCGTCCGCTTTTCTAGTTTTTCGAGGTTGAGTTCCGTGTTTGCATGTTCCTGGTCGTCTTGTTGATTCCTTTGTTTTTTTTGTAGGTGGCTGTGGTTTGTGGCGGGCGTGTACTCATCTTCGAGCTGGAAATCGGCTGCCAGAAAATCTCGATTACTCGAAAGAATCACGGCCCGTTCTACGGCATGGCGCAAGGCTCGAACGTTACCTGGCCAGTGGTAACCTATGATGGCTTTCATAGCGCCTCGGGAAAACGCTTTGGGCTCTTTGTTATATTTTCGGAAATACAGTTCTGCGTAGTGTTTCGCGATAACGGGTATGTCGTCTTGTCGATCTCGTAGAGGCGGCAACACTATCTCCACAGTATTCAACCTGAATAGAAGATCCTGTCTGAATCGATCTTCGTTGGTAAGTTGATCTTTTGGCAAATTTGTCGCTGCGATTACTCTGACATCGATGTCTACAGGTTTCGTGGAACCGACAGGAGAAACCCGTCTTTGCTCGAGAACCGATAGTAGTTTTGCTTGCAGATGCAGCGGCAAATTGCCTACTTCATCCAAAAACAATGTGCCACCGTTGGAAGCCTGGATCCTCCCGACTCGGTCCTTGTTTGCACCGGTGAACGAACCCTTGACGTGCCCGAACAGCTCAGACTCAAACAGGGATTCGGTGATTGCACCCAGATCAACCGTCATAAACACCTGGTCTCGACGATTGGATTGTTGATGTAAGGCACGTGCAACCAGTTCTTTACCTGTGCCATTCTCTCCAAGTAGTAAGACGTTGGCATCGGTGGGTGCTGTACGCTCGATCATGGTGAGCACTGTTTGCATCGCCTGCGATTGACCGAGCATTGGCTGTTTCGGTTGGCTGGCTACTTCGACCAGAGCGCTGTTGGCTTGTTTTAACTGCTTGGCCTCGGTCCGCGTCTGGCTGAGTTTTACGCTGGCCGACAACGTTGCAACCAGCTTTTCGTTTTGCCAGGGTTTGGAGATGAAATCCGTCGCCCCGATTTTCATGGCTTTGACGGCTACATCCACGCCACCGTGAGCGGTGATGAGCACGACAACCGCATCTGGGTCCCTGCCGAGAATCTCTTCCAACCAGTGGAATCCTTGATCTCCGCTGGATTCACCTGGACCAAAGTTCATGTCCAGCAATATCGCGGCGTAGTTTGTCTCGGCCATGAACTGCGGAATTTGAGCGGGGTCGGCGCAGGTATCCACCTGAGGGTAATGGCGTCGCAACAGCAGTTTGCCCGCCATCAATATGTCTTCATCGTCGTCGACGATGAGGATCGCACCGGTCTCTATTGCCATGGCGAATTCCTCCAATCCAACCACACCGAAATGTCCGATATCGTACGTTAAGTGTTCAGAATCGAACAGTAGCAATCGCGCTCGTGACAAGCACGAATTAAATTTCCATGATTTCAATGAGTTAGCAGGCTGGCATGGCATTTGCTAACCACTACGAATAACCATGGAAGCAATCAGTCAAACCGATAGTGCAGCCAGGCGGAGATCCGTTACGAACGCCAAATCCGGCGTGGGAATGGACCGCATAATCGCGAAAAAGAAACTGCCGCCTAAGAATCTGGCTATTGCGGCGATTGTTGTAACGATGGCTGTGGTGATTGGCTGGTATCTGTATAACCAGTCGAGCGGCCGTTCCCTGGTCATCGAAAACAGCCGGGTGGTGATTTCACCCGTCACCGAAGGCTTGTTTGAAGACTTCATTCCCATTCGTTCCCGGGTCACCCCGAAGAAAACGGTTTATCTGGATATCATCGAAGGTGGCCAGGTCGAACAGCGGCTGGTCGACGATGGTGCGATGTTAAAAGCGGGTGATCTGATCGTGGTTCTGAACAATACGTCCCTGCAACTCGAGGTAGCCCGCAACGAAGCGCTCGTTATGGAGCAACTGAATAACATGCGAACCATAGAACTTCAGTTGGAACAGAACCGCCTCGCGCACAAACGAAATATTGTGGAATTGAATTATCAGATAAAACGACTCGATCGGCAGGTGGAACGGTTCAGCAATCTGGATAACGCTGGAGTCGCTGCCAAGAGTCAGTTGGAAGACGCTCGTGATGAACTCGAGTATTACACCAACCTCCGCATTGTAACCCTGGAAAGTCAGGAGACGGATGCTCGTTTGCAGGGAACGCAACTCGAATTTCTGCGGACATCCGGTAATCAGTTGAAAAACAATCTGGTGTTTGCACGTAAAAATCTCGACGCACTGAACGTTCGCGCGCCAGTGGACGGGAAGCTCTCGGGGTTGGATGTCGAGGTTGGCCAGAGCATTCCCCGAGGTGGTCGTGTGGGCCAGATCGATGACCCGTATAGTTTCAAGTTACGGGCTGATATCGACGAATTCTATTTAGGCAGAGTCGACACAGGTCAGGCAGCGCACTTCGAAAAAGATGGCCAACAATATGAAACCATCATCAGCAAAATCTATCCGCAGGTAAACAACGGTCAATTTGCAGTTGATCTACAGTTTACCGGCGACGAGCCCAAAGGAATTCGTCGCGGTCAAACCATTCAAGCGCGACTCACATTGGGAGATTCCAACAGCGCGCTCCTCATCCCCAACGGCGCTTTTTTCCAGGATACCGGGGGCAACTGGATGTTTGTGGTGAGTCCCGATGGAAGCGAAGCCGTGAAACGCAACGTAAAACTTGGCCGAAGAAATTCCCGGCACATTGAAGTGCTCGATGGGCTCGAACTGGGTGAAGAAGTGGTCACCAGCCCTTATTCGAGCTTCAAGGAAATGGATCGTCTACAACTGACTGACGAATGAACTAGTAACACCAAATCGACCGACAACCGATTCAGATATGCACGAAGGAAAATTTAGATGTTGAAACTACATAACCTGTCAAAAATGTATCGCACCGATGAAGTTGAAACGGTTGCGCTTGATAGTGTGAATATTGAAATCAACACCGGTGAGTTTGTTGCCATCATGGGGCCGTCGGGTTGTGGCAAGTCAACCTTGTTGAACATCATCGGCATGCTCGATTCACCCAGTTCCGGTCAATATATCTTTCGGGATGAAGACATATCCGATTACGCCGAATCGCGCCGTAGCCATATCCGCAAAAAGAACATCGGCTTCATCTTTCAGTCTTTCAACCTGATCGATGAGTTAACGGTTGCGGAGAATATCGAGTTGGCGTTGTTGTATCACAACCTGCCCGGCAAAGAACGCAAGGAACGCGTTAACGACGTTATGGACAAGATAGGTATTGCGCACCGCGCAAAACATATGCCGAGCCAACTTTCCGGCGGCCAGCAACAACGAGTTGCCGTGGCACGTGCCGTGGTGGGTAACCAGGGGCTGATCCTCGCGGACGAACCGACGGGTAATCTCGACAGTGCCCACGGACAGGAGGTCATGGAGATGCTCCGAGTGTTGAACGATGAGGGTTCTACCATCGTGATGGTCACGCATAGCCCGGCTCATGCTGACTACGCGCGCCGGACCATCAATCTGTTTGACGGTCGCGTTGTTACTGAAAACCTTCGTGCCGTCGGGTAGGAAATCACCATGATCAAGAACTACTTTCTTATCGCGTGGCGGCAAATTGCGAAAAATAAAATATATGCCGCAATAAATATTCTTGGACTTGTCGTAGGCCTTTCCGTTTATGTATTCGGCTCATTGCTGGTGGACTACGAAGAAAGCCACGATACCTTCTACGAGAATTCCGACCGCATTTTCATCGCCGGTACCCTCTTTTCAGCAACGGCCAATATAGGCGTGGGTGAGACTGACGGTATATATACCGCGTACGCCCCGCTCATCCTCGCGGAGGTCGAGGAGGTAGAGGAAGTTGCACGCACCGTCAAAGCCGAATTCCTGGTATCCATCGAAGACGACCACTATTACCAGAACATTCGATTTGCCGATCCATCACTACTGAAGATATTCGATTTCGATTACATTGAAGGGGACCGTCGCGCGTTGGACGACCCGTCCGGCATACTGCTCAGCCAAAGTGCAGCGAGGAAATTTTTTGGCGACTCGAAGGCTTTGGGTCAAGTGCTGCTTCTCGACCATGAGGTTAGTTTGCATGTCACAGCGGTCGTAGCAGATCTGCCCCCCAATACGCATTTCAACTCATCCATCATAGAGCTGATGGGCGCCAGATTCGAAGCGGTTGCGCCGCTTGCGGCATTGAATCGAGCCAACGGATACGACCTGGAAGGCAACTGGAACAACCTTTCCATGGGCGACATCACCTACATGTTGTTACCTGCAGACAAAACGCGTGATTGGTTGCAGACAAAACTGGATGGCGTCTTTGATGCGCATTTTCCTGAAGACGCCAGGGAATTCATCACTGGGATAAAGGTCCGGCCACTGGTTGAAGCCAATACCGTTCTTTTTGACGCGGTTGGGCTACCCATTATGAATTCGATCAGAATTCTGGCTTTTTTGGTGCTGATCGTCGCGATCGCCAACTATACAAACCTTGCCACTGCTCAGTCTCTGGGGCGTTCCCGGGAAATAGGTTTGCGCAAGGCCATGGGGGCTGCCCGCTGGCAGCTTGTTGTGCAGTTCATGGTGGAAAGCCTATGTATCACCGCGATATCGATGCTGATTGCATTGGCAGTACTGGAAGCAGTCGTACCGGTTTACAACACGGCCACTGGACGCGGCTTGGTTATGGATTACGGCACAATACTACCGTGGCTGTTTTTGACCACGATTGGTGTAGGGCTGGTTGCTGGCGCTTACCCCGCCTATCTTATAACTCGCGTATCGCCGATTGATGCGCTCAGCGGATCGAAGGGTGTCAAGGGGAACCGGTTTCGCAGCATCATGCTGGGCCTGCAGTTTTCTATCTCCATCTTCATGTTAGCGATGGTGCTCGTCGTCTATCTCCAGAACCAGAAGATCGAAAGCGCAAGCAACATCTACCCCAAATCCCAGATAATCACTTTGAAGAGAGTGGGTGTCGACAGCATCCAGGCGAGCCACGAAACGCTGCGTAACGAACTGCTGACTTTACCCAACATCGAAAACGTCAGTTATGCCAGCCAGCTGCCCTACGAGCAGAGCACCTCGGCATTCGGCGCGGGTATAGAAGAAGGTGATGAAAACTCAGGATTCCTGATGAGCCAGGTGTTCATCGATGAATATTTCCTCGACACCTATGACATTCCAGTGTTGCACGGTCGTGGTTTCTCCTCGGAGGTTGCCCACGACACGCTCGTATCAGAAGTGTTTGCCGTCAATGTCATCATCAATGAACTGGGGACCACCAAGTTGGGGTTTGCGACGCCTGGAGAAGCGATAGGCCAGGTCTTCTATGACTTCCCCGATGAAAGGCAAGTCCGTGCCTACACGATTGTCGGCGTCTGGCCCGACCAGAATTTTCAGGGGTTTCACAACCAGATCAAACCGATGATCTTCATGATGCAGCCGGACTATCTGACAAGGGCGTCGGTGCGGGTAAAAGGGTCCGCCATGGGGCAGGCGCTCACCGACATCGAATCTGTCTGGAGGCGGGTGATTCCCAATTACCCGATTCAGACCGAATTTCTGGATGATACGTTCGGACAGATTTTCCAGATTTACAGCATCATGACGATTCTACTCGGCGGGTTTGCTTCTATTGCGCTTTCACTCAGCATGATCGGTTTGTTTGGACTCTCGGCATTCATGGCGGAAAGCCGAACAAAAGAAATCGGCATTCGCAAAGTGATGGGCGCCAGCCTACCGCAGATTGTCAATCTGCTCATTTTCCAGTTTTCCAAGCCGGCGATGTGGGCACTGTTGATAGCGATGCCGCTCGCCTATTTGGCAGCGGGTCAGTATCTGAATTTCTTCGCCGAAAGAATATCCACCACAGCCGGTATCGTGGCTGGAGCCGGGCTACTGGCGATGGCCCTTGCGTGGGCCATTGTCGCCGTACATGCAATTAAGATCGCTCGGGCCAACCCGATAAGAGCGTTGCGCTACGAGTGACGGGTTAGCTCTACACCATGCAGAAAGCGTTCAGCTTGTTGCCGTCCAGATCTCTGAAGTAACCGGCATAGAATCCTCCCTCACCTCTCGGGCCCGGGGCGCCTTCATCGGTGGCGCCCAACTCGATCGCTTTGGCATGAATTGCGTTGACTTGTTCCGGTGAGTCAGCGGAAAGAGCAACCATCACGCCATTGCCAACCGTGGCGGCTTGCTCATCGTATGGTTTTGTGACTGCGATGGAAGGAGCCTCTTGCGTGGTAGCCCATGCAATGAAGTTGGATTCTTCCATCATACGTTTGGCACTCAGCACGTCCAATAGTGCATCGTAGAACTTGGCTGCCCGTTCGAGATCATTGGTACCTAAGGTGACGTAGCCGATCATTGTCATACTCCTTTCGTAGTTTGCCCACGAGTATAAAGGGGTAATACTGACAGCATTGTGTCAGTAGGGTTGTACGAGGTTATGGACGATTCGCAGAGAATTTGTTTTGCTCAGATCCTCTGACTAGAACCCACTTCCGCCACCTCCTGGGTGGAAACGTTCGTTACGAGTTCGGAAGATCTGCGCGGTATTTTCGCCCAATGTAGTCCGGATCGATCAACCGTTTGGGATGCATCCCATTGACGAACCCCATAAAACCAGGATCGATGATGCTGTAGCCGAGCAATTCCTGTATCCGCTCACTATACTGCGCAGCGACCTGAGGCGGCACGGCAAGGGACATGTTTTCGAGCTGACGCAGCCAGGGCATACAGTATTGAGGGGTAATACCGAGCCGACTGTGGTTAGAAGTGTTCGCCCCACCTCGGTGATAGAGCGTACCGGCGAAAACTACCACGGAACCCGCAGGCATAACGACTTGAACCGCGTCGCGTTCGCACGGCTTAACCGACTCATCCCAGAGATGACTGCCGGGAATTACCTCGGTGGCACCGTTATTTTCGGTAAAATCGTCGAATGCCCAGATGGTGCTCACCCCCACCATGGGGCGAGGGCGGGCCAGTAGGGGGCTTGCGGCTGAGTCATCGGAGTGAAAACGCTGCGGTGTCTCACCGGGATGCACGTTGATGGCCAGAGCAGCGGAAAGGAGGTAGTTCGGCGTTAGAAACTCGTCAACCAGTGCAAGGATGGTGGGGTGCTCGATGATCTCCGCAATCTCCGGTGCCTTTGCCAGCAGCGCGTACACCCGCTCGCTGCAGAGTCCTTCGAAGTCGTTGCGACCCATCTTTTTCCGCTGGAGATAGGGGCTGAGCGCCTGCTTGATTTGCGCTACGGATGCATCAGGCAACAGATGCTCAAGGATGGTGTAGCCATCCACACGAATGTCATTGAGATGTTTATCGAGATTCACGGCACCTCCTAGGCGGGTACGCCAGGTGAGAGTTTATCTGGAAAAGCGATTTATCCATAATGATCTGGAAGCGAAAAGGGGAAGACATGCGAGATTTGACAGACAAAGTGGCCTGGATTACCGGCGCGGGTACAGGAATTGGTGAAGGAGCGGCGGTCGCGCTGGCGGCATTGGGTATGCACGTAGTGCTTTCCGGCAGGCGCGAGGAGAAGCTCCGTGATGTGGCCGAACGGGTAGATGGCCGTGGTGTCATCGAGCCGCTGGATGTTGCAGATCGCGACGCTGTGGAGTCCGTGGCGGCACGGATCATGGATCGGTTCGGTCGTGTGGACGTGCTTGTCAATAGCGCGGGAATCAATATCAAAAACCGTAACTGGCACAACGTGTCCCTGGACGATTGGGATCGCGTGATACGCATAGACCTCGATGGCTCGTTTTACTGTGCCAAAGCCGTGTTGCCGACGATGATCGAACAGGGTGATGGACTCATCATCAATATCTCCTCCTGGGCTGGGAAACACGTGAGTATGGTCACCGGCCCTGCCTATACTGCGGCAAAACACGCCATGAATGCGATGAACGAAAGCATCAACATGGAGGCTGGCCTGCACGGGGTGCGGGCCTGCGCGATTTGCCCTGGTGAAGTGGCTACGCCGATTCTCGACAATCGACCGATTCCGGTCACCGAAGACGATCGTGCCAAGATGGTTCAGTCGGAGGATTGCGGAGACATCGTCGCGTTCCTGGCACAGTTACCACCTCACGTGTGCATCAACGAGCTCACCGTAAGCCCCACCTGGAATCGGGGTTATGTCAACCAGGCCAGAGCATTGCTCAGCCATTAGGAATTAGGAATCAGCCTTCGCGAGCCCAACCCGTTTCATAGTTTGCGCTCATACCCGGACCTCGAATGCGGAGATGTTTGATCTTCCATTGTCCGTCTACCTTTGCGTAGTCCTCAAAGTAGCGGGCAGCCTGCCACTTCGCCTGATTATTTTCCCGGAAAGTGAAGGGGCCGAAGAAGTACCACGTGCCATTGGCGGTATCGCCGTGCACCTCGATGCGGGGGTTCATGGTCATGTGTTGTGAAAAACTCATCATGGACTGAAATCCCTGGAACAATGCGCGAATTTCGGCATGACCAGAAGCGGTGCCAATGCCTTTCCCTTCCCAGATTCCATCTTCGGTGAAGATAGTGACGATGCGGTCGGGATTGTGGTTGTCATCGCATATCTCACAATACAGTGCCTTCAACTGTTTGATAGCTTCCAGATCTTCCAGGCGCGTGATTCGCGCTTCGAGTTCGGATGCGTCCATAATGTCCTCTCCTGTGTTTTATCGGTTGAGCGCTCGAACCTCGGGAAGTACCTCTTCGATCAACCGCTCCGTCTGCGCCATCATGTCTGTGGTGCCCGACGCGATTGGCCTCAGGATGAACTTATGTACCCCTGCTTTGCGGAAGTCCGAGATCAGACTCATGATCTCGTCGGTACCACCGATGGCGGTAAACCCTTTGGGATCGCGCCCCAGACGTTTCGTTAGCAACTCGTTGTATCGCTGAATTATCGGTTCATCAAAAGTACCGAAACGGAACCCAAAACCGGCACCATAGTGATCTTCGTCTATCTGCCGCCCGAGTTCAGCGGTGCGTGTCTTGATACCTTCGATAATGGGGCCTACCTGATCTGCGGAATCGATTCCGGCTTGCCATCCCGTGCCCCATCGCGCTGTGCGTTCGATGGCTTGTTTTGCCGATCCGCCAACCCACAGAGGCATTGGTTGTTGGATGGGTCTGGGTGAAATGCTCGCTTCATTCAGTTGGTAGTAAGTTCCCTCCATGGTGACCGTTTCCTCGGACCATAACCGCGACAAGATTTCCAATCCTTCGGCCGTGCGCTTACCGCGCCCCTTGGTGGGCGTTCCGGTAGCGACGTAGTCACGAGAGATCGCACTGCCTACGCCAAACGCTGGCAGCAGGCGTCCGCCGCTCAGCACGTCGATGGTGGCGCAGGCTTTAGCGGTTATTACTGGATCGCGCAGTCCCAGGCTTGCCACGTTCATGCCGAATTTGATCTTTTTTGTGGCGCCTGCCAGTGCCGCCATCACACTCATGCACTCGAGGTTTTCGTCTTTGCTGATAATGCGATCGCTCTGCCATATCGAATCGACACCCCCGTTGTCGCAGAGATCGACCCATTTCCAGAATCCCGCGGCGTCATCAAATGAAAAATTCGCGATGCCGAGGCCTGCACTTATCGTCATGTTCTTACGTCCTCCTTCGGGCGCGTTCTGCAGAGCTTCGAGTATAGCCTGCGCCGACTTCCATCTGATCGCGCAGACGGTCACCCAGCATGTTCGTGCACCAAATCGTCATCGCGAGCATTGCGCCGGGGAAGATCAGTGTCCAGGGGGCAGATTCCATGGATTGTGTTCCATCGGCGATGAGCACCCCCCAGCTGGTGTCTGGTTCCTGGATTCCCAAGCCTAAGAAGCTGATGAAACTTTCTGCCAGAATTACCCCCGGGATTGTCAATGTGGCGTATACCAGGGCAGGTCCGAATACGTTTGGAACTATGTGTCGCCGCACGATGCCGGCTGTTGAAACGCCAAGTAAACGTGCCGCGCCAATGAATGGTTGCGCGCGTAGGCGCAGGGTCTGGCCGCGCACAATGCGCGCGATATCCAGCCAGAAAATTGCACCCAATGCCATGAAAAGTAGATAAGGATTCCTACCGAAAATTACCACGAGCAGGATGACAACCAGCACGAACGGCAATGCATACAGCATATCTACGATGCGCATCATCAGCTGATCGGTTCGGCCCCCGAGGTACCCGGCCACGGCTCCCCACGGGATACCCACCAGTACACTGACCAGGGTCGCAACGACTGCGATACCCAACGATACGCGAGCGCCCAGCATCGAACGGACGAAAAGGTCTCGACCGATGAAATCCGTACCGAACCAGTGTTCCACGCTGGGTGGTGATTCAATGGCATCCCAGTCAATCTCATCAAACTCCCAGCCGGAGAACAACGGACCCAACCACGCAAGCAGCACGATCACTCCGAGAACGAGGCAACACGTGCGCGCGAGGCGAGTGTCGAACAGAGCGCGGGTTATGGCCGAGCGGATCATTCTTGCAGACGAATACGTGGATCCATCCACGCGTATGCGAGATCCACCAGCAAGTTGAACGTAAGTATCAATGCCGCATAAACCACCACCACGCCCATCACCAGTGTGTAGTCTCGGTTCAGTGCGCCTTGGACGAAATAGCGTCCAATACCAGGCAGTTCGAAAACCTGCTCGATGACGACCGATCCGGTCAAGAGGGAGGTGGCAGCGGGTCCAAGGTAAGAAACCACCGGTAACAGCGCGATTGGAAAGATGTGGCGGCGAATGATCAGGCGTTCGGTCAGTCCCTTGGCTCTCGCCGTCTTCAGATGTGGCTGAGAGAGGGTCTCCACGACACTTCCACGAGTCAGGCGCGCGATTGCGGCCGTGAACGGTAATGCCAATGCGATAGGTGGCAGAATGTAATGAGAGAAGCTCCCGACCCCGCCCGTGGGTAGCCAGCCGAGGGTTACCCCGAATACCAACACGAGGAGTGGGGCGACGATGATAGTAGGCAGTGCGATGCCGATGTTGGTCAATCCCATCAATGCGATATCCTTGCGAGAGCCTG
>SMUY01070033.1_pt1 | contig 28818 bp, 71 predicted proteins | sample 2456441 | NCBI WGS metagenome assembly SMUY01 (sample SAMN11095931, study PRJNA526329) | marine sediment metagenome | biome: Marine sediment; feature: Surficial sediment; material: Deep marine sediment; isolation source: Hadal surficial sediment | place: Pacific Ocean | collected 2014-11 | depth...
ATCTTATAACAGTTAGCATAAACTTCATCACTATTCTTCTGCACAAGCTGTCCTTGTATTAGCAAATCCCCTTCATCTGTTTTGAAAGCCCTAGCTAGAGTTCTAGGGTTCCCGCCGCCCTCCTTCAGACACTTTATACTAGCCTCAAAGCCTGCAAAGTTGATAGGGGTGCTAGTATCAAACAAAGGAAATCTCTCACGTATCTTGTCCCTTTCCGCTATATGCTTTTTACAGGCTTCGATGTATGTATCTACCGCTTTCCTGTACCTAGTCGGAACCTTTTTGTACCCAAGACCATACATAGCTAGGTTACGTGGATTTAGCAAGTCCTTACATACATGCTCAGGGATGTTATACTCCCAAGGCCAAGGAGTAGTTGAAGCTAGGGGTAGGTTCACAACATCCTTGATCTCAGGTATAGTTTCCTCAGTTGGAATGACTGCTATTCTATCTTGAATGATAGCTGCATTCTTGTCGATGATTTCTTGTGGCATCAACGACTTTCTAGCATCGGCTACATTGGTGTAGGCATCTCCCTTGATCCTATAGAGGATTGGGACATTACTACACTTCCATGGATTTAGCCAATGCTTAGCTGAGATACCCTCAAGTACGTTAGAGGGTCCTTCAGGAACCCAATCCCAAAGCCAGAACTCTCCTGCAACCCAGATAAGGGTAGCTTTATGTCCATCTCGTCTTGTCTCAACAGCTATTACCTTAGAGTCAGTAAAGTCTATACTACTGTTACCAAGGACATTTGATCGGACTATCATGCCTGCCTTCGCGGCGTCTCTAGGCATATCATCTCCTCGCCAAGCCCATATAACAATTCTATGGTGCTCTACTGGGATAGACATAGCCTCTAATGAAGGATTGCTTTTAGTTGTGCTTTTCTTCATTAGAAATTGGATGCCGTTTTCTCTAGCTACGACATACAAGTTTCCATACTGTCTCTTTCGGCCTAGTTTACCATATGTAAAGGCTTCTATAAAGGAACTATTACTCCACTGACCCATTATTTCCCCTTCAGCGTGAACATAACCCTAAGCGAGACAGGGATTCGTTTCTTACACAAGTAACAAGTTTTCCTTGTCTTATACCTAAATATCATAGGCCCAGCATCATGCCACCTTTGTCCTTCAAAGTTGATATACCACTGCCAAGCCATAGTCTCTCTTTTAGGCCTAGGTATGGTATGGTAAAACATTACCTTACCACTACCACTCTTCGTATAGGCCCAATTGTCAGTTAGCCTAATAAGACATTCATCCTTATCAAGCTTCTTCCTAGTGTGGGACTTACTTACTCTATACGAGTTAGCCATTACTTTCCCTTCAAGTCAAACATGACCCTTATGGGTATAGGAACTCTTTTCCTGCACAGCTCACAGTTTTTTCTTATATTACTATACATAGTATATAGGCTGCCAGCCTCATGCCACCTTTTTCTTTCAAAGGTTACATATGTGCTACGTTCTGGCCTCTTTTCAGGTGTAGGAATAGTATGCCAAAAATCTATGTCACCATCCCAACTCTTAGAGTAAGCCCACTCCTCATTTAGCCTATAGAAGTGTTGGGTCATCCTTTCACTCTGTCTCCAGTTAGCTGTCTGAACCCAATAAGCCCTAGGCATAATCAATCTTCCACTAGGATAGGATGACCAAAGGGAGGCATAGTAGTATTGTGATCCTTAGTGTGTGCCCAAACTACAGGACACCCTGGTTCATCGTGAGGGTAAGGAGCATACAAATCTGTGAATACAATAAACAGATTAGGTGGGTCCTCTCTAACCAAGTCAAAGACTGGATCAAAGTCTGTCCCGCCTCGCTGCACCCTTAGCTTACCCAAATCAAAAGACTCAACATCCTTGTCAAAGTAGACATGGGTGTCGAATAGGATAAGTCTAATTTTACCACCAGTCACACTAATGATCTCCACAGCCTCGGATAAGAACCTATGTAGCTCATCGTTACCTATGCTACCCGAGGTATCCATAGCAATCACAGCCCTAGGCAAGTTAGGATCTTTTCCAGGTAAATAGACTCCTATGGAGAAGCTTCGTCTACTTCTACGAGCCCAGGTTCTTTTACCCTTCATAGTCCTAGATACGAACTGCCTAAGAATATCCTTCCAGTGGACCTTAGGCTCAAGCAGGCTGGCTAGAAAGTCCTCAAGCGCACCTGGGAGCTTACCTCTAGCCTTAGCTTGAGCCGCAGCGCCTAAGGCACGCTGCTTCCAGTTCATGATATGCTCATCCTGCTTTTCTTGTTCTTTACCTACTTCTGTCGCGGATGTGCATTGTCTAACATTGTCTGGATGGACTTTACTAGTGCATTGGTTTCCTGAGTGACAAGGGCAACTACAATTTCCCGATCCTTTAGCTTGCTGATTTTCGCTAGCATCTCCGTCACCGGAGCCTTGGCCGTCTTTTTCCTCTTGGCCTTGACCTTTGCCTTGCCCACTTTGATTACCTCCTGGCTTCCCTTGAGGACCACCACAAGCACAGCCCATCTTAGGCATATTCTTGAGGAGATCTTTATAGACCTCTTCAGTTATCTTACCCCTATACTTTTTGATCCTTTTGTCATCAATAGCCTTTTTGGATATCTTGCTCCTAGCTAGCCCACTGTCCATAGTCAGGGTATCAATCACTATATCGCTGGCGTAATTCCAGCAAGCGAAATTCCCACCTTGAGGGAACCTAGTGATAGTCCTAGTGAACAAATGGCCTAGCTCATGAGCAATTTCATATTCCAAATCACTCTGGCTAAGCGATGCAACGTGCCTAGGATTGTATAGAAAGTCCCCTGCTAGATTTACAGCAGTTGTAGGGCATGACCAATCAATCCTAAGCCTCAAGTATAGGGCAAGCTGACCCCAGAAGGGATACTTCTGGATTAGATTTACTCTAGCCTTGGTGAACTGCTCCTTGAAAGCAACCTCATCAAAGCTAAAGTTATCCTCTTTAGCTTGTGCCTGTGCGCTAGCTGGATCTTGCCTGCTCATTATCCTTTATCCATTCTCTAACCGCAACTTTATGACAAGGCTTGCACCAAGCTGTGTTTTTCTCTGGACACCAGCTATATGCTTCCCTAACCTGAGAACAGCTTTCGCACTTCACAGGTTTAGTTGGAAACTTGGTTAGTTTCGTTTCCATTTTAGTCTCCTAGCAGCTCCATACGAACCATAGTATACCTAACGCTATAAGCACCGGAACAACACTCTCTTTTGGGGCTTCCCATATGGCTATGAATAGATCGTGCATTGTCTAGGCTCCTACGTTAGCTAGCATCTGCTCAATCATTTCATTTTCTTCGGATGTAGGTGACTGTATCTCCTCAAACACAATATCACCAGCCTCAACCATATTCTCAAGAGAGGTTGAATATACGGCTCGGCAATAGTGATCTGCCTCTATCTCTGAGTCAAATGGCCCAGTCACACCGCAACCGTCATCTAAGTGTACGACCACAAACATTTTAGACTCCTAACCAAACTCACAGGTTATAGCACAGAGCATTAGGCCAACGCCAAAAGCACACCAGCCATAAGACTCTCCATATTCTTGACCTATAAAATAGGCCACAAAACACGCTCCTACCAAGAACATAGCTTATGCTCCCAAGTAAATGTTCCACTTCTTCGTAAGCTCAGTGAAGATTGGACTCTGGATAATGCTAACCCGAGTGTCGCTATCGGTAAGCTCAGGGTTGAGCAAAACCCTACAAACATCCTTAGCCAGAATGATCCCAAACTCAGGGATCAAGCGCTTAGCATACCTGTAAGCATTCTCAATCTTCTTAGGATGTTCTCTAACGTAAGCGCCAACGGAGCAAACAGTAGCATAGAGTATGTCTATCTGTCGCTCATTAGGAACTACCGCCTTTTCAGGGTCCCTAAGAATATCCTCAGGCTTAGGGATGGACTGAGTATTCCTAGCAAAAGCTACAAATTCAGCAGTCACACCCTCACCGATAAGCCCAGCTAGGATAGACAAATGATCCTCTGGAATACCACCAAGATCCTTTAGGCATGTACTTGCCATATGCCAGGATCGAGGAGTACAAAAGGAATACTCATTTGTCTTAGGATCAAAAGTATTTAGCTTTTGATTCTGAGTTCGGATATAGGCTATGATAGCAGGATAGAGTCCATTATCCATAGCCCAGTTGCACCAATTTTCTACGTTGCACTCAATATTGATGTGAAGAAACCTATTCCTAAGTGCAGTTGGCATCTCCTTGATGCCAGTCCTATCCTCAGCTCGGTTGCTAGCAGCCATTACCCTTACGTTAGGGCGAAACTGATAGTGACCACAAGCCTTCTCATGAACTACCCTATAGATTGCAGTCTGGACTAGCTCATCTCCATTCTGCAAATCATCGAAGAAAAGGATAGCAGGGAAGTCCTCAGGATAGTCAGTAGACAATTCATAAGCCCACCTTGGCGGCTTCCAATCTGTATATAGATCGTGACCCCAAGGCGTACCTGAAATGTCTGTTGGGTCCATAGTACAAGCTAGCTGAAAGTAGATACCATCAATTAGCTTACCCTTCACATTTACCTTTTTACAGCCTAGATCCATTCCCATCTGCATAACACCAGCAGTTTTACCAATCCCAGGTTGACCCCTAAGATTGATACTCTGGCTAGGGTTGAGCATTTTGATCTTAGCCATAGCCTCATTTATGTCCAATTTACATCTCCTTTACGTTACCAGTTCATAAAGAAACAAAACGCTATCTACAGGCTTACACTGACAGGCATTAGGCGTTAGTTTTCCGTCTGAACGCATACTTATACAATGTTCATCATCATGACGGTGAAATATAGCCCATGCTGTTAGTTCATCAGTGACTAGCATCCAATCCCCCGCTTGAAAGGATAGATACCAGCCATACTTGTAATACTTTTTCAAGCGAAATCCCTAGCAAGCTTTAGGGCAGTCCAATAAGCCTCAGTCTTGAGCTTAGCGGCACTACCAACCAACCTTGAATGAATCTTAGTAGACAAGTCATCCATATGCTTGCTAGCCTTTATCACCATGTTGAACTCAGCGTACTCTACAGCAGCGAAATAAGCTCCCAATAGCGTACCCTGACAGTTGATAAAGGTTGAAGCAGACTTGCCTCCCTTACAAATAGCCATCATCCTATCTCGAATATTCTCAGCCCTCTGGTTATCACCACCATAGAGAACCTTGAAATACTCTTCGGTTGCATTTGCGTCAAGCTTCATCTTAGCGAACTTCTCGAAGTTAGTAGGAACCTCCTCAAAGTATGCCTTGACCTTACCAATAACCAGTCTTGCAAGCATTAGGTTACTTGTAGCGTTCTTTGTGTGCTTGATGCTGATACCCTTACCTGAAGGCGCTGGCATAATAGAACCATTATACCGCCTAAAGACGATGGGGATTGCCCTAAACTTCTGACTCCCATCGTGGCTAGTAACTATATCGAAATAGCTATCAATAATGTCACCACCACCTAAATCAGCAAAGTTAGGAGCCTTGAGGATAATGTGAATCTGCTCACCTTTGTTCAAGGATATGACATGCTTATATCCAGCATTACCTTGAGCTACAAATAGGTCACAAAAGTCAAGGGTAGCCTTGTTCTGAATAATGCAATACTCAGGACTGGTAGTACCTAAGAATACATCACCCTTATCCCTAATGATTGAAACCTCGTTAGGTATTTGATCCCCATTAGGGCGAAACCTGTTTTCCTTGAAAACACCCCAGTCTAAGATACCATCAGCATCTATATCTGAGCGTGCCTTACCCTCATAATCGGATAAACCACTGAATAGCCTCATTCAAATTTCTCCTTAGCTTGTCAACTGCAAAATCTTTTTATATTCTTTTGCAAGATCCATACCATGTGTAATTTCGCACACTTAGGCTGTCAACTTGCACGTTAGTATGTAATCTTATTCCACATTACCTACCTTTTCTATACCTGAAAAGGGTTCACGGGCTAATTTTGTCGATAGCTTGCGAGCTATTTTCTGACATTCAGTAAATGTGCCCTTAGCTACAACCTTCATACCACCTTGAGCAGTCCATACTATGACACTAGCTGGATCTTCACCCAAGTCTTTGAGGTTTTTAGCTCCTTTAGGAACAGGACGACTAACCCTACGAGCAAATTTCACTTCCTTACCAGGAGGTAGATATACCCAATCACGTTTAGCGTAGACTATCATTCCTCTGTCCAATCCCTAAGCAATTCTCTAGCTGCCCAAACCTCAGGTGGCATAAGCTTCTCGCAAACTTTGCAACCTGCAAAATCTATTGAATCACCGCAAACATAAGGTCTAACACCATCTTTGCAGTTATGGAAAATAATCCTAGACCAGCCTTTCTTGAACCAAAAGCTCTGAAATGGGGACCAGCCAGACTTTACCATTGCCTCAGGTGTGAAGCTATGTTCCTTGCGCTCATCCAAAATAGACTTAGCTGACTGTGCTTCCATAGCTCGGAACGGTAAAGGTCTGCCTGCAATATTTTTACCCATAGCAAAGTCTACGTCCTCTATCTCTTTCATTACATCTTTACGCACTAGCTTCCCCTTGCCATACACTAAGGTAAAAGATCCTACCTTGAAACCAGAAGCGACCGATAAACGTCCCATCAGGCTGTTCAAGTATAGCATCATAAGGTATAAGCTCCTTCACATCCATAGCATCCTCATAGTTATATGAAAGGGCTAGGACCCCATACAGGCGGTGCCCGTTGACTTTACCTGTTCTCTAAGGAGCCCTAGCCCAATCATATAGCTACCGAAATCCTTTAGTTCAGGACTCCGAAGCTAGCAACATGAAGGATAGTCCTAGGCAACCATCCAACATAATGAGTAATGGTAGCTAGCACAGTAGAAAAGCTACCCTTACCAACCTTCTGAAGCTGCTGAAGTCTGTAAGCACGACAAGTCTCACTTACCGTTGCCATACCTCCTCCAGCTACGCCAGTCTGCACAGATAAGCCTGTCGAATCTCCACACGGGCTTACGCCAGTTTTGGAGTCAGACACAGATCTCGGTGCTCTGGCGGCTTGCCTAGCCATACGCTTCGCAGCCTTAGCAACATCTGGGGCAGGCGTATCAATATTGATAGTCTGGCTACCAGTTGTAGCACGCTGACCACCTTGACGATTTACCTGACTTTGACGCTGACTATTGCTACCTCTGAAGCTATTGTCAGAGCTTGACTCTGAATTAGAGCTCGACTCAGAGTTAGAGTCTGAACTAGACTCTGAGTTTGACTCCGAATTAGAGTCTGAACTTGACTCTGAATTAGACTCCGAACTAGAGTCCGAAGAGCTGCTAGAAGAGTCAGAATCCGTGTCTGACTCAGAATCAGAGTCAGAATCACTATCCTCACAATCTTCATAACACTCAGAATCAGAGTCTTCATCATTGTACCCTTCTGCTAAGGCCCCGTGACCTCCGCAAAGGCACATTGTAGCTACCAAAAATCCAAACAAAATGCCACGCATTTCTGCTTCCTTCTCGCTATATTACCACTAGTGGTTACATCAAGCATACTCATGCTTGAACCTTTCCGAGAGCGTAGAGTAGCATTTCCTGAGCAGAAATAAAGCACTCACCACCCTCATTGAATTGTTTTGTTAGATCCCAAAAGCCCTTCGTATTTTTCTTGATTTGTTTAGTATCTAAACCTGACATACCCATAGACTCAACTATCCATTGACAGTATAAATACCATTTATTCTGTCTTTGAAAAATATTGAAACCTCTAGGTAGAAAAGAGTTCATTCTAGACTTGGTTGTGCGCGAATACATGCCGCCAGTGTATAGGCGAATTGAACCGTCTGAATACCACGACACAATAGGTGTATCATGGTATACCATTTTGAATGACTTGTCTTGATATTTACACAGCCAGGTCTTATCACCAAAAGCTATTCTTAGAACATTCTTCTTCTTGGTACGCTGGGCTATATTTCCAGCCCAGAATTGCTTTACACTGTCGTAATTTTCAAACAGAGCTTCTATCATGAGATTAGCACACCCAAAGAAACAATTACGCTAATCGCAAAGATAAACCCTACAGCATCTTTCCAATCTGACCAGTCACCTGTAATACAGGCCCAGCCAAAATGAATAAACCCAAAATTGATGAACAGGCCTACACCTATCATTACCATTAGAATTACAGTTTCCATTAGATAGCCCTGTGACCCTTTTTCTTCATGTCAGCCAAAATTTCAAGTGCCCCATGACCTTTCTTTATATCTATGAACATCCAAAGGGCTATCGCTCCGTTTATGAAGCCAAACATAGGACTTGAACTAGCAAAGCTAAGTGCAGAAAAGAAAAAGTTTAGCCAAAACAACCAGTTGGCCCATTTTATCTGCTTTCGTATTCTGACTATAGCATCTGCTATTAGTAATCTTTCAACTGGCATCGTCTATATCCTTCTGCTCTTGCCTAGCCCTATCCTCATAAGCTTTGCGTTCTTCACGCTCACGCCTACTAAGAAGCATCTCATCCTTAGACATATACCTAAACTTTGAATGTTCATTTAGAATCTCAAATAGATGCTCACTAAGCTTAGTGAAAGCATCACTCTCGATTATAGCTATCCTAAGCTCTTGAGACTCAAACTTTGGATCTAGGAATATTTCCTGTAAACGTGCGCCTACAAGTACAGCAATAGCTTTGCTAGGACAGTTTACACAATCCATGAAGATTGCCTCAAATTCCTCAAGAGTAGGCTTAGCAGCTATCTTCCTTTGTAATATATCAAGCTTTCTTATCTCTGTTACTTCGCTCAAGTTCTTTTCTCCTCTGTCTTATAATAAGGATACGATTCCAATAGTGTTTTTGTAACCCACTAAGAAAATTGGTAGCCTTACCTTGGTTATTGTTGATACCCTCAACCTGTGGAAAAATCTGCCTTATCGCTGTCTCTTCCTTATCAAGCTCTGAAAGAGACATTTCGGATATAGGCTTCTTTTTCCTTGGCTTTGGTCTTGAGAACCAGCCAATAATAGTCTTTATCATCTATCACCACCTTGACTAGCTCAATAGATTTATTGTCTTTCGTAACCTTTATGCTAGTCTTCATAATCGTTTTAGAATACTATGAGAAGACATACCAATAAAGTCTAAACTTTGTGGGTAATATCCTCTGTAGTAAAGGAAAATCTTATGCTTTGGCTTCCAGTACCAGACTAAAGTAAATAGGCTACACTGAAAAGACCATAATAGTTTATTTCGTAATAATCTCATGTTTACCGTAAATTGACCCACATACTGTGCATAGAAGAGGTCTAAGTAGTGGGTCACCCGTCTTGATAAAGGTTAGAATAGCTCTATCATCCTCATTTTCTTTAGAGACAAATTGCTTTACTATAACCTCAACGTGCTGCTTTCTTAGCTTATCTAGAACAAGCCTAGCTGCCTCTTTATCTGTCTCACACCAAACTTGCTCTCTATAGACAACCTCAAAGCGTCTTAGCCTATTTGGGTCACCCTTACCTAGCAATTTTCTAAACAACTGTTTAGTTGTCATTTTGACAGACCTCAACAGGTGTTTCAACCTTTGCTTTTTCACAAATGTCTAGGTGGTCATAACAACCAAATGACAGGCCAAACCAAATAACAGCGTGCATACATCTAAGTATCCGTATCATTTCTCTTTTCCCTTTCTATCGCTTGCTTTACCCTCTCATGATCTCCAGGCCGACCTATCCTTCGAGCTATTCTCTCTATAGATAAGCCCTGCCTGTGAAGCTTTACAATTATCTTATCAGTGTGGGTAGCAGCTATGCTACCACAACGTCTTGTGTTAGCAGTCATTCCTTGATCTTCCTTCTGATTACCTTGAGGTCCAATCTACCCTCCCACCTCTTTATCTCTTTCCTAGTCATCTTGGCGAGGATATGATGTAGACTGTAAAAATATACCCCTACACACTTTGCGGATTGGTTATGTCTATCCTTGATCTCTTTTAGAATTTTCTTGATGGTATCTCCAGTGGAAGGAAAATCATCTATTATAATATATTTTTGAGGACCTATAAGTCTATGGCCTTCAACTAAATAGGTTGAGTGTTCGTTAGCCTCTTTTCTGACCACAATCAAACCTTTCTTTAGTCTAACCGCTACAATAGGAGCTACTAAAGCTCCGCTCACTCCTCTAAAGGCTATAGACTTGAATGTCAAGCTTCTTACAGATTTTACAGCTAAGGCTATCTCTTTCTTTAGGAGAGTAGGATCTAAAGACTGAAGATACTGAGTTTTTAGATGTATCATTATTTACCTTTGCTTATTTTGGCACTAGCGCAAGGACTTGAACCCTGACCAACGGGTTTGGAATCCGTTATGCTACCATTACACCACGCTAGCATATTACCACTTATGACACTTTTGACAAAGAAATAAATCTCCGCCTAAACTTTGAATGAATCCCATCCATTTAGGTTTAGCTAAACATCTACCACACCTAAACGGTTTCTGTTTCAATTCAAATAGGTAAACCTTTTTGCCCCATTTTTCAACAGTCTTGAAAAGGTGGTAAGGCCACTTAGAGTGCTTTACCATGTTGTTCTTTTATCATATCCCAAGACAAGTAAGTTTACCGTCTCGGCTAAAGTCTTTGCATCTTTTATTTTGATATTATACCTAATACGTAGTAACCGTATCAAAGGCAATAAACTGTTCTTCATAGACTTCTCCTCACAAGTTAGACAAATAGTGGCTATACAAGGTTCAGTACAGTCTTTACTACGACACGTCCCATCTTTAGCGTTACCCATATTTATACCACCAGGCCCATAAGCCTTATCAAACCATTTTTCATCATATATCTCCACTTAGTGAAGCCTACGATAACCACGATCCTTACATAGACAATGCTCAGGTATAGTTACTCTTTTGTGAGATATATTCCAAAACATCCTAACCATCTCAACATGATTCAGCTTACTCACGATACAGGTAAATGCACAGGATATTTTCATACAAGCTCTCATCGTACCCCGTATATACCTCTTTTCACGATATGTTAGAGCCACGTTCATTCTCCTTATCTTTTCTTATGTAGCCCCAATATATGTAGAGAACCCAAGCATACGCTGCCCATACAAGTATCTTATTTTCTTGCAAGGCTTCTGCAAATTTGTCCATACGTTCACCTCAATAGAATTCAATTTCTATCTTCCAACATAGCAAGCAAACTGCTATCACTAAAACTACTACAATCCAGGTCATATGTCCCACTTAGGATTTTCTTGGTTCATAGTATCCACTTCTTCTTCTTCCTCCTCTGCATCCATCTTATCTAAACGCCCTTTTATCATAGTCAAAGCGTCGGTATAACCCTTGTTATAGGCCACTGAACTACCTATAAAGTAGCCAGCGCCAGCCCAAATAGCCACGCAAAGCAAAAGCATCTTCATTTTAGTATACCTTCTTAGGCAGCTTAGCCCTTACCCCTAGCCACTTTGTTCCTCTGTCTAAAGTTCTTCCAACATCCCTAGAAAACTTTTCCCTCTTTGCCTTCTCATCATCTACCCTAGACAGTTCTATTTGTCCAATTACAACTTTTGAGGTACTCACCAACAAACTCCTTAGCATCGGCTATAGCCTGACTATACTCCCTTTCAGCTTTAGAGATCATACGTTCAATCTCTCTCATTCTTATATATATTGAAAAGCAACGGCAATTGATACCATGCCCTCCAAATACAGGCTTACATCCATTCTTAGCCTTTTCTGCATCCAAGGCAGTCTTTACAGTTTCAAGCGTCTTAGCCATAGCCTCACGCTCAGCTTTGTTATTTATGACAACTAGCATAACCTAATCCTCCACAACGTCTAGCAGAAGAATCTCCTCAACTTCTCCTTGAACACTTAGCATTTCCTCACACATATGACAATTCATAGGTGAGTGAAAGGGAAAATGTGAGTCAGGACAACCTCCAGTATAGTCTAGATCAAGAATATCTATCGCATCAAGAACATCTGATATATAAGGCATTAGGTTCTAACCCCATAAAGAATCATTTGAGTAGGGACGTGAACAGTTTTAGTCAAGTCTTCCTCTGTAGGCACCTGTAACTCCACCACCCAATAGTATGTACTCAGCTCAGACCAAAATTTACCGTGAGCATAGAGCCAGGCATCCTCAACACTAGGAAACTGAAAAGGCTCAACACTGTAAATTACCTTATGATCCATTGAACCTTTCACTACAATAGAGACACGATCATCTAAGTCACATTTGAACATTAGTTCAACCCCCAGTTAGGATTATCCTCAATCCAGCTAGCTTCAACCTGCTTCTTTATTCTAAAGGCTATAAGCAGGAAATTTGGAATATGAATTTCAGCCCAACTTATGCTACCCCCACCTCTAACGGTAGACCAGGCTATCTTCCAGCACTCTTTAGGATCAGTTTCCTCTAGACTAACCACTGAAAAAACCTCCAGACCATAAAATGCCTAGTATAATTGGCGCACCAATTAGGTCAGTCCAATCCCAATAGCCTAGCTTCTTCTGACCATGCTTAGCCATTGTGACACCAAAGCCCGAGAAAACAAGGAAAAGTATAGTGAATTGTTCCCAACCCATTATATTACTCCTACCATCTTCCAGAGAATAGCATAGACGATAATAGCACTCGTAAACTCGAATACGATTACGTATGTCATTTCTTATCCTTCACTATTCTATCAGTTAGCCGTTTACTCTCCTTCAAGGCACGATAGCCTTTGGAAACGAGCATAGCCAACTGTTGAGCATCGGTGAGCTTATCCCTAAGCTCCTGCCTAGCTTCAGCCTCTTCCCTTCTTAGCTTCTTACGCTCAGGAAAGTTCTTACGCATTGTTAGCCTTCTTTCATTTAGTGAAGTGTAGCGTCCTTTGGTTTGAAGTAATCAAATAGCTTACCGCTATCTATATACCTTATAAGAGACATAGCATCCTTATAGGTTAAATTTCTGTAATATCTACACAAAGCTTGGGCTAGAGTTATTTTAGCTTCATTCGGTGGCATCTTCTATCCTAATTTCAATAATGTCACCATACCCTGAATAGTCATAAGGCTTATGAAGATCCTCAGGTTGAATTATATGGCCTATCCACGAAGAAGCATAAGCTACAGCCTTTGGCCAAGTGTCAAACTTATGAGTATCCCAGCCTGTGAATCCCTTGATCGAAGGAAAACCTTTGACAGACGCAGCCTTATTGTTATCATAGACACAGAATCTTTTAGGCATTAGTCTAACTCCAGAAATCAGGTGGTAAAACTGTGGGCCAAACTCCCCTAACCCAAAAACATGAGACAGCCCAGAGCAAATGCCCTAGCCTACCGTTACCATCAATAAAAGGATGAATCTCCTCAAACTGTCGGTAAAATTCATCACAAAGGTCATCAGGCTTAGGCTCAAATATTGATTCAAATATGTAATCGGTGAGCCGACCTAGCCATTGTTCCATAGCTTGAGGTATGAGCAAAGCAGACATAGCTAGATTTCCCTTGATTTGAACGGGAGTCTTACGATAGCCATGCCTATTCTTTCTAGGCTCAATTATAGCAGCCCAGTCTAAAATTCGAGTTTCTGTAAGCTCACCCCATTGTAAACCTCCAAGGGCTAATATCTTAGCCTCATGGTAAGCCCAGGTAAAGCCTGCGATTTGATAAGGCTCAGTGGCTTTTTGCAGTTTACACTGAGTTATAATTATCTCTAGGTCACGCTTGATTGGAGTCAATTCATTCCCAGACTTTTCTTATACATATCTTCAAGCATCACCCCTATTATTTGGTCAGCTCTATCAGAGTGTTTATCCTCTCCTAAGAACGCCTCAAAGTCACAACAGATACAAACAAACTTACCCTCAATAAAGTAAAAACATTCTTTAGGGCCTTCAAAGCTACATTCAACACATTTGGGCATTAGCTTATTCTCCCTTAGTCACTACCACATAAGCGTGCTAGTGTTATGCCATCATTTATAGCATCATCAACTGCTTCTTGAATTTCCTTAGCAATTCTTGCTTCAAGGTCAGGATGATTATGCTTCAAAGGATAGTATCGCTCTACTATTGCCTTTGCTCTTTCTTCAGGTGTTTTAGCCTCTTTTTTATTTAGCATTAGCTTATCCTTTCCCAAACTATTCTTACGCGACCGCGCGCATAAGAAGCAAGAGTCATGCCAACGCAACTAATACGCAGCTCCGCCCGTAACTTACCGTAATTACAGGGTTTTAGCCTATCGTATTTTAGGCGCAAGTGTCCCATATTGATACTTAGTTACACAATTTGTGTCGTTTAGTTTACCTTACCATATCCTACGAGCATTACGTTGGATACAATGCTCCGCATTATGGTGTCTTATATGTGGAATTATGCCTAAACGCTCACAATAATAGGCCCAAATTCCACCATGCTTTTCTTTTTTATATCCACTAAACCAAGCCCAAGCATGAGCTAGTTCATGTAAAAATGTATTTCTAAAGACATTCATATCTTTAGACAATCTATAGTTGAGCTCAATCCAAGCTACGTTATTTCGTACCTTGAAATAGCCCAATGTAGTCCTTAGTTGCGTATTAGTGAGCACACGCATCTCTAAACACTCTTTAGGCAATTCAATAGGCAATTTATAGCCTAATTCATAGGCTATTTCACGTACCTTAGCAAAAGGTTGCATTTATTAGCGTCCTATCTTATCCCAGTTTAGTTGAGAGTAACCCGTGCTAGGCTCAATCTTACCCCTTAGGCTAGCTTTAGCCTTAGGATGGAAACTTTTGTTCTTATTCTTATTTTGCGTATTGAATAAGGCTAAAGCCTGTTCTTGGCTTAGCTCACCATCATTTATGGCTTTGATTATTTCAAGAAGAGTTTTAGGCTTAGCTTCGGCGATTAGACTATTTATAGCCTTATCTTTAGCTTCGGATATTGCTTGCTTAGCCTTATAAGCCTTAGCTTGCTTAGCAAACATTTCACACCTAATTTGGCGTACTTTTTGGCTTAGCGTCTTGATTTTAGCCATTATTAGCACGCCTTACGCTAGGGCTAGGTCGAATCCCGCTAGAGTCATATTCGGAGCTATGGCGCACTATAAATACGCTAAAGGTATTTTCAACCGTCATAGCTTGGGCGAAGCTTAGCCTAAGCTTAGCGCACCCGCAACACAAGTGCATTTCATACGCACCTACCGGATTATGAAGACAGTTCTGGCAAAAAGGTATCATATTACCTCAGTTATAGGCTTAGTTGCCTGTGAGTTGCACCAGAGCTGCACACTGCCCTCCAGCAATGTGCAACTTTTGTGCAGCTTAGCTGCTAACTGAGGATTAGCGCTGCGTTCTTTACGACCAGGCTATTCAGAGTTGCCTCTGACTTGCACTCAATCTGCGCCATCGCTGCCTCTCTGTTGCGTCTGCTTGGATCGGCAACAAAGGCCCTAAGTGCCTGAATATCCTCGGGATTCAGCTCGCGCGCCGTCCTGACTCGGCCACTATCCTCAAGCCAGAGAGCCTCGAAAATCGCTTTAGCATCGCCCGAGTCGGCCCCAAGCTGCTCACAAGTTGCCGCTAGGATGCGTGCTACCTTAGGACCGTGCAAAAGCTTGCTAAATAGGGGCTTAGCCTCCTCAGTTGCGTCCTCGTGATGCTCAGTTGCGCCCTCAGGAACCTCAGTTGCGTCTGTATGAATTGAAGTTGCGTCCATGTTGCATTTCTCCTGCCTATCCCTGAATTGGGCATTGGCAAGCGTAAGCAAAGCAATCCTCATGCCAAGCCTGAAATCAAGCACTTAGGCCCCCTAATTGCACATTAGTTGCACAAATCAGCATTTATTGCTGGCAAAAAGTGCATCTAGGTGTAAAGATTGCAGGCAACCTTTGCGTAGTGCAAAAACTGCATCGCCTAGTTGCGTACAAGTTGCCTAAAATGGTTCAATATGAAACAAATGCACACTAGTTGCACATTACATGCACTCAAGTTGCACACACCCCAGGACTGCAAGATCCGTGCCGGAACAGGACTTGCATAGGCAAGCAAGATCCATGCCATAGGCAACTATACATTTCGAGCCCATGCAAGATCCATGCCAGTTTCCCGCGTGTCGCGTAATAAGAGTTACACGCACGCACGCGCGTTGCAAGAGCCATGCCAAGTGTGTTGCCGGTTGCTGAGAGCCATGCAAGAACCATGCCAACTCCAGCCTCACGCACACGTATGCAAGAACTGTGCCCTTGCAAGAGTCGTGCCAAGCCCACACGTATGCAAGAGCCATGCCCTTGCAAGTCCCATGCCAACGCGATTCCCGCGTAGTAGGAGTGTATGCAAGAAGCATGCCCTTGCAAGTAGCGTGCCAAGTCATACACGCAGCTTAGCGGCAGTTTATGCTCATTTATGTGCAACTAAACGTCTAAGTAGTGGAGTTTGCTGCCCTATCTTATCTTATTACGCGCTAAGTGCGCGTAGTTGCACATGATTTGCGTGCATGTTGCCTCTATATTTCACATGAAATGCGTGCTAATTGCCGGTTTATGATGGGGGGTAGCAAGGCGAACAGGCGTGTCGGACGCTTATATATCCATTGTCATCGGCAAGATAGCCGATTTTGGGTAGGATGGGTAGGTTGTGGGGTATGTTCGGTTAGCTGAGCGTATAGTAAACTATACTATAGTCTCGCTAGAACGCGAACTTAGAGCTCAAGTTTATAAGCTAGTCTAGCATTTAAGAGCCTAGCTGCTGTAAGGATCTCTGTAGGATAGGGCTTCTTACAGTATATGCAGTGGTTATTGTCTGAATGGTCTGCTGTATCGTACCAAGCCTTCTCTATCTCCCCCTCTGGAGGGTTACAATCATGCATAAGGTATGGATTAGACATATTTCCATAGTGATACTCTACCATTTGCAATGAGAATCCGTCTTGTTCTTGTAGTGTTGTTACGTTGTCTATGTATCCGTCTGATTTCCAGGCTTTTTCTTGTGGTGATGCCATATGAGGCGATAGTCTAGTTGGAGTCTTCCTGGTTAGTTGGTAATACTTCTCATGGATCATTTTCTGTAATTTTCTTTCGGTGTTCCTACCCTGGCAGTGATTGGCGGTGCAGTGGCAATCGGGACTACTCATGGGACATGGGCGCCAAACTCACCTAGGTTAAACCAATAGTAGACATCCTTTTCATACCAGGTTGGCTTTGATAGTACCATTACGGCGAAGTCCATATCTACACGTATTTCATCTGTCATTAGAAGTAGTCGCCATTTATCCATAATATCTGGTGTAATGTCTATTCCACACTTATTGCATTCAGTAAATATGCTCCATTCCCAGTTCCAATTGTACTCATCCTTAGTATTGCATCTGTGTGAAAGGCTAGTCTGATAGGTGCCATCGTAGTGTAATGTATAGGATAGACTGAAAAAGGGGTCTTCACATATTACTAGTATATTGTCTTCATCGCTCACCTCGTCAATCATTTGTTTGATGTGCTTATTCATCATATTATTCTGACATCATGTTCAGCCAGAACCAGAACTTTTCCCTGACAGTCCTTGGTATGTTGCTTATCTTGTAATCCTTTTCGAGAGCTCCCCACTCGTCTCTATTGAATATGTGTAGGGCTATGTCTGAATTAAAAGGTTCTTTACCTTTATACGCATAGTACCCTACTAGCCATTCTCCCTCTTCATATAAGATGATGAACCCTGTTTCTACTCTCGCCTCGGTCTTTGACTGTATCATGCTTCCAGCATAGCACACCAGAAATAGTATGCTTCCTGTACCTCTTTTGGTATGCAGCGGGAGCCCTGTACTATTAGGCCGCTATAGGCGACATCCGCGTTTCTGATCTGGATATGTTCAAACCCGTCCAAATAGGGCCAGTAGCCTACACTCCACTTGTCATTAGAGTACAGGATGATGAACGGTATGTCCCTCATTTTGTCAGCATGTTCAACCAGAAAAAGAACATATCCCTGACCTGCTTTGGCACTCTACTGATTGCTTGAGGATTGTTTCCTGAAACACGCGCTGTCCAGTATTCTTTCAAATGGACCCCAGCGGGGGTTTTGTTGTATAATTCTACTGGGTCTAGATGGAGGGGTCTATCTGGATAACAAAAAATTACCCAATTATTTTCGTTATACAATATAATCCGCTCACTAGGTTCCATTTACTCTGCCAGCATGTTCTTCCAGAAGATATACTTTGATTTGATATGGGCTGGAACTAGGTGGTCCACATCGTAGGCCTTGCCGGTTTTTGTATTGTAGATGTTTAGGAAACGTTTCTTCTGGGTTTCCTTATGGCCGTAATAGCCAACAACCCAGTCTCCCTCTTTGTAGAGAATGACGAATTCTGTTTTAGTGTGTATTACCGTAGCCATTAAAATCCTCCACAGTACCAATCCTCTGAGAGGATAAGTCTATGGGGCTCCTCACGAATCAAATTATAGACCATAATCATCTCCTCAGGTGGCCTATAGTCACAGTGCCTACAAAACCAGCCAGGACCGGACCAGATCACTTGTCCTTGAGATTGCCATTTTGCGCACTGGTGGGTGATAAAATGTATATCAATTGGTTCGTTCTCGCTCTGGATTAGCCTGAAGTGGTCGTCCTCGTAAAGTATAAGTCTACGACCGGGTAGGGGACTATGAGAGCTCATGGAAAGTTCCTGTCTATCATCTCCCATAAGAAGAACATATGTGGAGGTACAGGAGTCTGGCACCAGTCACATTTATGGAGCTTCCTCTCATTCTCCCTCCAAATCCGCTCTCCCCTTTGATTATGTGGGCAACGATGAATGAAGCGATACCAGCCAGGACCCTTCTTTTGAATCAGATATCCGGCTTCTTGATAGATGGTCGTTTCGTAGCCGTTGCTCATCCCCTCGACGTACCCCACGCTCACGGGTATTCATCTAAACTAGGATTGATTGCCTTCCGAATAGGAGGGAAGAAGAATTCCTCCTTATCCAGTAGGCTCCAGAGGAGTATCAGTCTATCAGGGATAGGGGCATTACAATTATCGCAGCATTTGAGATCCCTCTTATTGTCGTCCCAAAGCCTCATGTGCTGCTTCTCGGGGCAGGGATGAACGAATATCCATCGTAGGTCCCCCTTTTGAATAGAGTAGGCACCCTCCTCATAATAGATTTCACCGTACTTGCCTTTCATTTCCCGCCCAGCTTCTTCTTTATCTTGTCCAACACCGGCGAGTACCTGGCTTTCTTGAGTTCCGCTGCCAGGGCTTTAGTGAATGCCCGATCATCTGCCACAGAGTTGCCTCCCCCGCTCTGGTCATTGTCTTCCCTGAGCGACCAGGCGAGAAAGAAGTTATCTGAGGGACGCTCTTTGCACTTAGGGCACGTCAGGGTGCCAACCCCGGTCGTGCTGTCTATGCGAATCATCTCCTGGGCTAGACCACCCTTGTCTCCTCCGCAGGGATGCAGTACGCCGTATTTCGGCGAGTGCAGAGCTGCGGGGCGATAGATCAAGTACCACTTGTCCTCAGAGTAGAGGACGTGGGTCTTTAGTGTGCCGGAGACGGTGGTCATTCTTCCCTTCTCTGTGAACCAGCCTTCTCCGGGTGCCATTATAGCTCCACCAACAGGTTGATGGCTGTCCACATCTCACTCGGTAGCTTGGCGTGACATTCTGGGCACTCACCTTTTTCAGCATAGTGCCATTTCTCGGACCAATACTTTGTCCCGTGCTTATGGTAAATGTCTACGAAATTCCACTCTCTGATATAGCCCACGCACCAGCCATCTTTTGTTGGTAGTAGTTTTTCATCTTGTGGGACTTTTTTCATAGGGGAGTTCCTTATCAATTTATCTTCTGCGACATTGCTGCCCTGTAAGAAGGTTTTCTCAAACTTCGTGGTGAAGGTAGCTAGTTTATCTGAGATCTGCTTCTCAATATAATCTGCAACCATGTCCTTCATTCCTGCGCCAGATCTCTTAGCATTAGTAGATGTTCTGGGAGCGGTTGCTTACACTCCAGACAGGTTCTTCGCGCATGGTGGTAATATCTAACTGTTACCATCGTATAGGGGTAGTGGTCGTCTTTTACCTTGTGCTTGTGGACTACGACGTAGACGCCGTTCTCCACCCCGAATTCATATTCCCCTTCCTCGACTATGCTTCTATCCGCCATGGTCGTGCTATATCTCAATTGACTGTCTCGCGAGTCAGGGAATATGTTTGTTCTACGGGTTTTATTCATCGTCTTCCAGCAACTTGAAGCGGGTCTTGAGCTCAGACGGGGGCTCGACTCCACACTTGCTGCACATATCGTCCCAGTCCGGGCGGGGATCTCTTGACCAGGAATAGAAAACTCCTACGTCCATCGCGTTAGTTTTGACCCAGCGAATGTTCCCTAGCCAGTCCTTATGCTTATGGGCCATTTGAACGGGGCTATACCAGCTATTACCAGCCGATAGGCTAGTTTTATGGTACTCTTGCTTTAGGCTCCAATCATCTACTTCAAAAAGTATTAGTTCTTTCTTCTTAGACATTCATAGCACCTAAGAATAGCCACTTATCGAAAACTTCTACTGAACAACTCTCAAAGCATTTATCACAAGTTAATGCATTTTTGTGGGAGATAAGGTCCTCCCAATGCGCATAACTATAGTTTGCATAAGTTAGCTTCTTCCGAGTTTTAGGACACTCATGTTCAATTAGGAATTCGCCACTCCATACAACTACCTGCCAAGAGCCTTTCCAATATAGCTGGTCGTAACTTAGTTGTTCCCTCCAATTATTCATTCATAGCTCGCAAGAAGATAAACTTGTCGAAAACGTTTTTTGGGCAATGATTACCACAAGTGTTGCAGACTATATAGTTTAGCTTCTCAATCTCCTGCTCCCATCCCTCATCCGCCCTTGACATATAGGAGAGATTCTGGCCCTCGAGAGCACAGGCATGCTCAACATAGAAGACTCTAATGGGAGGCCGTCTGTCGTTATAGACTACAGACGTTAGCGCCCATCCACGCTCCTGCATAACGCGGCCCTCGTCCACCTTCCCCACCCTCACATCTTCAACTTGAGGTCAAGGTACTTTACTAGATCAGGGATATCCCACTTCTCCGCCTTGATGATCTGAGATAGCTCTTCTGACGTGAGCTTAATCGCTGGCGCGATCTTCGCTGCTATGATCCCAGAAAGGACTAAAAGGCTAAGCATCTCCTCGGGCGGCTCGTTCTCTTTCTGCTTGTCAAATCGCTTTTGCACCTTATCCCACATAACTTCGACGACCTTGAGCCGCATCAGTAGGGCCTTAGCATCAGACTCGACCAGCCAATGAACGTCCTTGACCAGATCATCGAAGTCTTTTGGAAGGTGATCGTTACTCATTGCAACTCCATTCTACTCATTCAAGGAGCTTTATCAATCCTTTAATATTTTCAGGGACCCGCTTCTTGCAGTTTTTGCAGAGCCTTCTCCGCTTATCGGTGGCGGGGGTCATAGCCCATACCCACTTCTCCTGTGGGTCCTTCACCAATGGATCTGGGCCACAGTCATGCTCAATACTTATGGGACTATTATTGGGTCGGGCCGAAAGCTTTGCGTATATAAGATTAGACGTATACTGAGTGAGTCTCCATTCTCCAAGCTCTCCACCTGTTATCACGGTCTTATCTCCCTGCAAAGTAGAGATAAAATCTATAGTATACTTTTGGAGGAGCATGTCCCCTAGCGTGCTGAAGGTCTGCTTGGCCTTGGCCTTGGCCTGGACGACCGGGTACGTGAGGGGCTTAGCGTCCTTTTTCTTCTTATCGGTGAGGGTCTTAATGCCTTTGGAGATGGGGAAGAAGAAGCCCTCCCCTGCGAGCTTAAACTTAATGTTAGACTGTAGATTGCGTAAGTGGCTCACTTCACTGCTTCGGAGAGGAAGAAGACTTTACTGGGGGCGGGCTGGTGGCACTTGCTACAAATAACATTATGGTTGTGCCAGTTTTTGTTCAAGACCAGCGCTTGATGGAGGTCCGGGGGATAGCCTTGCACTTCCTCCTGTTCGCAAAGGTGTAAAATGTCTCCAGCGCTTTGATGGACATACCATTTTGGCACTACCTCTTGGTATCCCATCTGGATCTTCTCTTCGATCTTTTCCTCAATAGTAGGTGGCGTGTAATTGTACGCCGCGCCTGCTGCATACCCGAGATAGAAGTCATTTGCCCAGGACTGCGGACCGTAGAAAGGGTTACTAACTATCTGCATGTAGCCCATCGTTACTTGACCCTTCGCATTGACTAGTACGCTGGACCCACTAGCCTCCGGCGCTGTATAGAACCCTCCTTGTAGGCTAGAAACCGTTATGGTCTTATCCTTCAAATCGACTGCATCAATAATGACATCGCCGTTCTTACCTTCCATCATTTACGGACACCAGACTCCACGGCGTACATATTGGTCACTTCGATGAACTCAGCCTTTCTCTGGAGCTCCTTGATACTCCTAGCCCCTCCATACGTAAAGCCGGTACGGAGCCCGCCGAGGAGTCGATCAATTAGCGTCTGAGCGGACCCCGTTACGGGAACCCACATCCCCTCGCCTTCTGGAACCGTCCCTTCCTTCACCTTGCCAAACTGTTCTATCTGGAATTCCTCACTAGCCTGACCGCGATACCGAGCCTGCCAAACTGGCTCTGCATTTGGTCTAAAGGCTATGTTCTGCTTCTGGGCCGAACTTTCACTGGTGGCTGCAAAGATCTTCCCAGCCATTACCGTTGAGGCTCCAGCGGCCAGGGCTTTGACTATATCATTGCTGCTACGGATGCTGCCATCCGCGATGATAGGAATGCGCAACTTGTTCGCAATTTTAGCGCATTCGTGTACGGCTGTAAACTGTGGAACTCCGAATCCTGTCACCCCACGGGTGGTGCAGGCTGCGCCTCCACCAATCCCGACCTTCACTGCATCTGCTCCCCAGGAGACTAGATCCTGATACGCCTGCGGGGTGCAGACGTTTCCAGCGATAATGTCTATGGGCCGTCCAAACCCTTCAGCCATGTCCTTGACGTGGATGATGGAGTCCTTCATCATCTTGCTATGCCCATGGGCGATATCCAAGCACACTCCTAAGAAGGGCACGCCTTCTCGGAGCAGGTGTTCGATAAAATCTAGATCCTTCTCTCCTACTCCGCTGCTGACAAAAGATCTAGGAAACAACTTGAGCCATTTTAGCATCGTATCGTTTCCTGTGAATCGGTGGAAGATTGGAATGCCATTGTTCTTATGAAGTACTCTGGCTAGCTCCGGGCCGATCACGCAATCCATATTGGCAGGAAGAATGGGTAAGCCGATCTGGACATTCTTTGTAAGCCAGGAGCTAAAATTCGGTTCAAGGCGACTAGGTACATTGTTATACTGTGGTATTAGGGCAATGTCATCGTAAGTTAAGCCTTTATTCATCGTACTCTCTTCCTAGTCTCAAAGCCATTATAGTTGTTGGAGGAATGATTGTCTTACAGTTACTACACCAATAGGCGCAGTTTCCGTGTTTGAACTGAGGTCGGAGCTCACCCTGCCACGTGTTCCGACGCTTGGGATCACATTGATGGTAGAAGTACTTCCCATTGCTACTTACTACTACCTTGTCGGGATCGGCGTCAAGTGTTACCTTACCCTTCCATGAAGCAGGAATTTCGTCTTGCGAGGAATATGGCATTTAAGTCTACCTCTAGGTTTAGGCTAGGTGCAGTTCTAACTAAGAAGCGTACCACAATCTCCACAGGAATCAACCGTATGTGGAAGACTCATCCTATCAATAAACAGTTTAACCCACAACCTTTTGATATAGGGCAACATGCTGAAATTAATGCTTGTCTAGGAGTAGACCCGGTAGACCTAGTAGGAGCTGAAGTATACGTTTATCGTATTCTAAGGAACGGCTCCCAGGCCCTTGCCAAACCATGCCAGATGTGTAAGACTTACCTGAAGAGTGTTGGTATCAAAAACGTCTATTACACCACCGCTACTGGTTATGGCAGGTTAGACTTAGAGGGATAGTCATGCACGAAGTAGGCAAGATCAAAGGGCTAAAACTGCTAAGAGCAGGACCACCCCGAGCAAAGCTGACCAGTATGCCTCCTGATAAGGGGAAGCCACGTTGTAGTTGTGGCTACCGAATCCGAACTAAAAACCACGAAGACGGCGACCGCCACAAGGGCATCGTCCACAAATGTAAGAGGCACTAAATGAGTGAACATGACTACTTGAAACTAAACCCGAAGTATTCTGAAGAAGAGGTCCAGATGGCTATGAGACTCCTAGGCCAGAGCCAAGGCGGGATTCACGGCTTCGAGTTTGGCACCTTCAATGTTACGAAAGAGCTTGAGAGGATTAGGCGGAAGAAACGGCTGGAGGACGCCGGATTCAAGGAAGGCACGGTGAAGGAGTTGCTCAATCTCTCAGAGGAGGAGATGCACAACATAGACCTCAGGGTGGCGCTGAGTCAGAATTTGCGGTTAGGTGCGGAGCTTGACAAGCTAATGCAGGAAAACGAGAAGCTCTCCTTGGCCCTTGTGGATGAGACCTTCAAACTTGACGAGACGCGGGCCGTGATCGCAAAGCACAAAGCTGAAGCTCTGGACCCAGAAAAAGACGAAGATTGTCCGGTATGTACTTTAGAGGATAGGAACGAGGGGCTGGAAAAGACTCTGAAGGAAATCGAAACCCGTTGCGCGGAAATGATGAGTCGGCTTCCATGATATTAGCATCCTTAGTTACGATAGCTTTGAATTGTTCCCTAGCAATGGAGATAGTAGATAATAGCAAGACTCGGATCATCTACTTACAGGGAGAGTCTGCGCAGACGACCAGCCAAGCAGAAAAAGCGACCTTGGATGTAGAAGTGGTGTGCTTGAGGCGGCTTCGAGATCTGACGCTTGTATGGCACGCTGTCAACTGTGGGGAGAAATAATGGCTGAGTTGGTGTGGAGTCAGCCCCTAGGACTGTGGTTGTACTTGGCGACAGCGGGGGTATTGTTCGTAGGCTGGTGGTCGATTGCTGATTCTCGACACCTCGGCGGAGGTGAGATTGCAGCCTTTGCATTCGTTGTGTCTCTCTTCTGGGGCATAACCCTACCGATAGCCCTGATCGTCGTTGCCGGAATGTATGGCTGCGACTGGCTAGAGAGTACGTCCGGCTGGCTCTCTCGCAGAGTTGAAAAGTGGTTTGGGAATAGGAAGAGGAAGAAGTAATGGCTACGCTACCTAGCGTCGAGGAGCTAGCCGTAGTATTGACGGCCAATGGCTACGTCAACAACAAGCCCACAATAGAAGCTGAACTCATTGAGTTCCGCAACGCAGTGCTGGAGGCGGCGGCGGAGGTGGTGCATGAGCACGAGCGCTCGCTTGAGGCCTTCGCTGGCAGTGAGGGTCCTCGAATGACTCTCCGTGTGGTAAGGGACAAGATCCGCAAGCTGAAGGAGGATATCCATGGCTAAGTTCAAGTTCGGTACAGAGCTCACTAGGCCTGTCATCGAAGATAATAAGGACAATCCCTCGCACTTCCGCAAGGGCGTACCCTTTGCGGCTGGAGATTCCTTCCCTCTACTTAGAGAGACTCTCTCCAAGGATGCTGGCACCAATGAGATAATGAAGGAGCATCTCAACTTTTTGTATGCGGTAGATCCTAAAGAGAAAGAAGATCACAAGGATGGCTAAGAAGGAGTATACAATCCTAGAGTACTACCAGGATAAGCGCAAGGATTGGTACAAGCAGGACTGCGTTGATATGGACTCTGCAAAGCAGCAGCACCACGACAACATCACGGCCATCCGAGCCGCTGAAGAATGGAGAAAGCAAAAAGATCGACCTTTGTCAATTGCAATTTTCCATGGCTCCGGCAGGCACGTCGAATTCTCCTGTGCCCTTGAGATGAGCAATTCGCAGATGTTCTTGGAGCGTGGACTGGAGTTGGCTAAGAAGGAGTGGGAAAAAGACTTAGACGTAACTACCTTTGTCCTGCGGGAGATGATGCTGGAGCCTTGCAATGCCTGTTACTCCACTGCATCCGCTTTGTGTAATTTCTCCTGTAGCTGTTTCCCAGGGGACGACATTTCAACGAAGATCTATCCGGCTGTTATCAAGGCAGATGTTCTTCTGTGGAGCACGCCGGTTAATCAGTCCATGGTCAGTTCTAGGACGAAGCTGGTTCTAGACAGACTTATCTCTGTGGATGGTGGCTACTTCATGGAAGAGTTACCTATAAAGGATTCTGCGTTTAGGGAGAAGATGATCCATATGTCCCATGTGAATCCAGTTTATGATGCACGAATGTTTGGCAAAGTTGCAGCTTATTTTGTGACTAGCAAAGATATAGACAACACTCATGAGGAGTCTGCACCTTACCCTAAGGAATTCTCAAGGTTGACTTATCTAGACTACACTATTGGAGCTATCTCCCATCAGGGTACAGAGTATGGATGGTTCCATGCTGATCCGTTCTATGCCCTTTCAGGGGCTCACCCGGATGTAGAGATGTCCTACGATAAATCTCACTACGATAAGGACACGGCCTCGCATGAGCGAGCAAAAGATGCTATACTTGCTTCGTTGAAGATGGCTGAAGGATTCCGTGAGAATCCTCCTGAAATGAAACACGCAGGGAGAATAAACAGAACATGACCCAAGAACTTGAACTCTTGCTTTTCGTAAAGGCTGGCTCAGGACTGCCAATCCCTCCTAGGGAAGTGAATGAGCTAATCTTGGATGTTAAGCGGTTTCTAAACAACAAAGGCTATAGCGCAAAAACCAAAGCTGAAAGGGAAGGAAGATGAAGGCCCGTCCTCTACAGAATCGAATCATTGTTCGACCTATTGAGGCTCAAGATAAGTCTCCAGGCGGGATTATCGTTCCTGAGATGGCTAAGGAGAAGCCCTTGGAGGGTCGGGTCCTATCGGTAGGAGTAAAGGTAGAAGAGGTTCATGTGAGTGATATCATCACCTACTCCAAGTATGCAGGCACCGAGTTGAAGCTTGAGGATGAAGAGGAGGTCTGTCTGATCCTTTCAGAAGATGATGTCCTGGCAGTTCTGGAGTAGTTGCTGGCTTTTTGCTATATTCGTCGTTAGCTTTTATGGCACCCTTATCTTCCAGGCCCGCAAAGCTGAGAAGTACTTTGCCAAATGGGATGAACTGGCAAGTGAACTGGCAAGCATGAGCCACGATAATCCAGATGGGCCTTGTGAATGTGGGGGCACGCACACGCTGGCAAGTGAAGAGGATCGTAGGCACTTCGCTAAGGAAGAGATACGAAAGCAGCTTCTAAATGTTATCCATGGATGCGAAGAAGAAATCGAATCTAAATTTAGGGAGATAAAAGGATGGATGGAACTTCTGGACGACCCACCCTAGACATTCGCTGCGACTGTGGGAATGTGCTAGAAAAGCATTCCTTGGACAAGGGCACCTCAGGTATCAGATGCAATAAGTGTGGAAGGATCTATACTCTTACGGCTGGTGAGCCGGGTATGCCTTGGGGCTTCGTGGCCTTCTTTTTGTTTCCATATGGATTAGTAGCTCTCATTATAATCAAATGGTTAATGGGATGAGTGGACACAAGCCTTGGAAAGACATTAAGCGGAAGAGGAATACTATTGTAGTCAATCTCTTCGCTGGCCCTGGAACCGGAAAGTCTAGCATAATGGGTGGCCTTTTTTCGGAGCTAAAGTGGCGAGATATAAATTGTGAGATGGCTCCTGAGTATGCGAAGGAGAAGGTTTGGGAGAGGACTACAGCGGTATTGGAAGATCAGATCTATGTCTTTGCCAAACAGCTTCATACTATTGAGCGGCTGATTGGACAGGTGGAAGTAGTTGTCACGGATTCTCCGATCCTGCTGTCCCTGATCTATGGAAAGGATGAGAGCCCCGAATTTCGGAATTTAGTAATAGCGTGTCACAACAAGCACAATACTCTGAACATCTTTCTGGATAGGGTGAAGCCCTACAATCCCAAGGGAAGACTTCAGGACGAGGCAGAGTCCAAGGAAATTGATAACGAGATTTGGGATCTATTGATTGAACTAGAAGTTCCATTTGAGAAGTACAAAGCAACCCCCGACAACGTGAAGGCGTTGGCGGATTTAGTGTCACAACGGCACATAGGAGGAGTCATGCCTAGGACCCTATAAACTACATAGGAGCCAGTCATGGCTAAAAAACAGAAGGCCAAGAAGCTCAGCCGCAAGTGTGGCCGAGATCAGGTCAAGTGTGCCGCCTACAAGGCACGGGGAACACGGGAACGTAACAAGGTAAGGAAGCTTCGGAAGCACTGCAAGAAGCATCCGAACGATAAAGCAGCATGGGAAACAAAGGAGTCGCTACAGTAGTCAAGGCCATCAAGAGGATGGCCAGAGAATTGACTTTAGGTCGCAATTGGGGCTCTGGCCCCCATTCCTCTCCCAAGGGGAATAGGGGCTATAGTCGCAAGCCTAAGCACAAGAAGAGAGAAGACTGCTAAATAGACAATAAAGACTGGTGGCTACCACTAAAGTCTAGTTCCTAAAATGTTATAATTTAGGTAGGTTCGAGCTTAGGGGATCTATATGCCTGTATTTGGACATGACTTCGCCGCCAAACATACCAAACTGAATCTCACGGAAGACCGCGTTCTTGAGAAGGGCGAGTCTGTCCGTATCTACGGGTTCATTGTCTCGAATTGTTCCGGCAGCCCACAGAATGTTGACATCACGGACTTTGACAAAAAGTTCGGACAAGAGCATTTCTACATCGCAGAGCTTTGTCTTCTAGACAATACCAACTTTGAGAGCGATTCTAAATGGCTAGCTGACCATGGTATTAGAGTCCTACAGGCTG